>ERZ791922.66-NODE-66-length-97827-cov-10.088901_pt1 | contig 97827 bp, 86 predicted proteins | sample MGYA00510134_ERZ791922 | MGnify/ENA primary metagenome ERZ791922 (study PRJEB30046, sample SAMN00792101) | human gut metagenome | study: EMG produced TPA metagenomics assembly of the A metagenome-wide association study of gut microbiota in type 2... | reverse complement strand
TAAAAGAGAATATCTGGTACAACCCTATTATACGAGGGGTTCGCCGAAGGCAAACCCGTCCCGGCCGCCCAGAGGGTTCCATTCAAAAATTTGCCTGCAAATTTTATCCTTCGAACGCTGACCGTTGGCAAAATTCGTTCAGAATCATCTGCCTACAGCAGATGATTTCCTTCTGCGTAAGACGTGAGACTCTGAGCGTGAGACGGAAAAGCGGCAGAGCTGCTTTCCTCCATGCCCCTGGCGGGCCAACCGGCCTGCGGCCCATACGGTAATTATGTTGCAAATATAAAGCAATGTCATTTATTGTATTGCATTTTTCATCTTTTTAACCTATAATCGAATTGATAAACAAAGAAAGAGGTGAATCAGGATGACTACTGCCAATATCAATGTCCGTGTGGATGCAGAGTTGAAAAAGGAAGCGGAAGAATTATTCAATGATTTGGGGCTGAATATGTCGTCTGCTATCACCATGTTTTTAAAGAGTGCTGTCAGATGTGACGGGATTCCCTTTGAAGTCCGCCGCAATGCCTTCAATGCTGAAACCCGTGCTGCCCTTGCCGAGTATGAGGAAATGAAAGCTCATCCGGAAAAATACAAACGGTACCACCGCTTTGCAGACCTTGTGAAGGATGTGGACAATGAGGCTTGAAATCATTGCTTCCAATAAATTCCGTAAAGATTTAAAGCTGGCTAGGAAACGGGGTTTGAAACTGGAAAAGCTGGACGCCGTGGTTGAAACACTGGCAAACCAGCTTCCTCTTGATACCAGATACCGTGATCACGCGCTTACTGGAAACTACGGAGATTTCCGGGAATGTCACATTGAACCGGACTGGCTCCTTATCTACCGTCAGGACGAGGATGTACTGGAATTATTTCTTTTTCGTACTGGCTCCCATTCTGATTTGTTCTAAAATATTACATATCGATAAATAGGGGGATGTTGCACGTGAAAAATATGCGTGCAACATCCCCCTGCTTTTTTGCCCCCTGGGCGGCCTATAGGGGCACACCAGAAGGCCAGGCTCTGCACTCATTGAACTGCTGACTTTAGAGTTTTCCACGTTTCTATGGAAATTACGATAAAATAATGATATTATATTGATAAAAGGAGGGTGATACTATGATTACGATCCGTCCGGTTTCTGATTTAAGGAATAAATTTCCCGAGATTGAAGAAACTGTTTTAGGTTCAAATTCCCCTGTATTCCTTACTAAGAATGGTTATGGAACCATGGTTCTCATGAGTCTTGAACAATACTCTGCTCTAACTGACACCGTGGAAAGAAAGCTTGATGAAGCTGATGCTTATGCTGCCAGTACTTCTGTCAGACTTTCCAAGGACGAAGTTTTTGACAAAGTAAGGAATCGGATCAATGGACAAGCCAAACTATAACCTGAAATTTCTTTCTCTCTTCGAGAATGATTTACTTAAAATTACTGACTATATAACCAATACTCTAAAGAACCCGCCTGCAGCTCATCGCCTTGTTGATGATATCGAATTAGCAATTGTCAAGAGACTTAAAATGCCCCTCAGCTTTGCTCCCTATCCATCATCAAAAAGAAGAGAACATCCTTACTACAGAATCAATGTAAGGAACTTCTCCATTTTTTATGTAGTCATTGATGACACAATGGAAGTACGCAGGCTTCTCTATTCAAGGCGAAATATCCGATGAACTGCTGAAATAACTCTTTTCCAAGTGAAGCAGGCCCTCAATTCCTCAACTGCAGGCCTGCTATTTTTGCCCCCTGGGAGGCCGGGACGGGCTCGCCATAGGAAGCCCCTCGTATAATAAAGTTGTACCCAATATTCCCTTTCAAAGAGGAATACGGTACGATAGAGAGGGAGCTGTGGATTGGTTGGCAGCCCCTCGTACATCCCATATGTAGATTACTTGCTTTTTGATAGCACGTATGCTATCGTTAAAAGAGAATCCATCAGGAGGAACAACAATGAGAACTTGGGAAGATTATAAAAATCACGTAAAGTCCATCAGTGAGGAAGAACGCCGCAACATGGAAAAAATCGAAGAAGTAAGCAATATTGTTTCTTCTATCATCCGGCGGAGACAGGAACTGGGAATCAGCCAACGTACCCTTGCCGAACGGTGCGGTATTCCCCAGTCTTCCATCGCACGCATTGAAACCCTTAAAACGACGCCCAAATTGGATACACTTGTAAAACTGATGCGGGCACTGAACTTAAAACTGCAGGTAGCTTCTGTCGGTTAACTGCAAGTTGCCAAAAATCCGAGAAGGAGAACCCCTGCCCATAAAAAGCAGGGATTTTTCTTATACAAAAAGCAGGCCCCGGGAATCATAGACGCTTTCCTGAACATGGTTCCCGCAGCGGATGACCCGCCCAAGTTCCCTTGGTGTGACACAGGCTCTCGATAAAGGCTACCGCATAATCCGCCAGTTCCTTATTGTAGGTGGACGTTTTGGCTTTGAATTTTGTGGGCTTATACTTTTTGAGTTTCCGCATGGGGCTCCCTCCCTTCTTCTAATTTCTTTCTTGACTTTTTCCAAAGTGTTGTATAAGATAGGCATCATAATAGTGCACAAAGTTGCGTGACCACTGAACGGCTTCAAGTGTCCAAGCCCCGCAAGTCAATGTGCACTTTTTATATTACAAGAAAAGGAGCTCTTAGGTTCCCTTTCTCTATGTTCCCCGCTCCTCAAAGACTGAAGAAAAAGGCGGGGACTTTTGGGTAATTCAGTTTTTTAACTACATCCACCCCATGGATCACATTGCGGAACCGCTGAGTTTTTCCAGCAGGATCTTCCGGCAGTCTTTGTACTCCGATCCAATAAAGCCCAGCCGCAGGAGAAAACACCGGAAGGCATATTTCTCATTGGGAACTCCATGCTCTTTGGCGGTGATCCCTTTGGACTTCTTGGCCATTTGGCAAAGGGCCGTCACCAGTTTGGTATATACCTGGACCTTAGTGCTGTCAGCTTCATGGAACCAGGGGAAGGAAATCTTGCCATCTTCCCTTTGGATGGCCAGATCATCCGTACCCAATGCCTTCTTGAAAAGTCCGGCCTTGGAGGCCATCAGGTTAAGGAATGAGCTCATCAATGGGGATGAGCTTCATTTCTTTGGTCGTTTTTTCCATACTTTCTTTTCCCTCCTGTTACACCTTCCGAGACCGGAGCAGCCGCTCCATTACGTCATCCTGGGGCGTGTTTCCGGCAAACTCCACAGAGCAGTTTTCCTTCACCACCTGGTAGATCTGGTACCAGATCTGGTTTACCTGCTTCATATAGTTCTGGCTTTCTGGGCTTCCAGAGATTCATACGCCCCCTGGGTATACCACTTTGTTTCAGATTTATCATTCTGAGAGTCCATTTTTTCTTGTGATTTTCTGGCGCCACCGATCTCCTCTTTGGGCATGGATCCGGGCATGACAGGCTTTGCACAGGGCAATCAAGTTGTTCCAGGCATGGGCACCACCTTCGGCCAGAGGTTTCTTATGGTGGACTTCTTCCGCCACCACGTACCGGCCGTGCTTCAGGCACACTTCACAAAGAGGATGGCTGGCCACGTAAGTATCCCTGATCTTCTTCCAGGTCCTGCCGTACCGTTTCTTCGTTGCCGGACTACGCTCATACTTTTCGTACTGGTTGGCCATGATCTTCTGGTGCTTCTCATAGTACCGTCCATCCGTCAGGTTCGGACAGCCTGGGAAGGAACAAGGTCGTTTTGGTTTTCTCGGTACAGCTGCCACCTCCTTTCGGAAATTAAAAAAATATATAGGTTGAATTGATCCTATTTGTGGGCTATAATTAAATTATCAAACTTAAGGAGGCATCAACTATGAATGTCAATACAGAAAATCTTGTTTCCATCACAGAAGCAAACCAGAACTTTTCTCGTGTAGCCAGAATGGTTGATGAGAAAGGTCCTGTTGTCATTTTGAAAAACAACTCTCCTCGCTATCTGCTGGTTGAGTTCAACAACGCTGAACAGGAACAGCTTGCTAACGACGAAGATGTACTTGCCGTTTCCAAACGTTTAATCGCCAAGAACCGGAAAGCCTATGAGGTTCTCGCCAAATGATTGTTCTTTCAAAGAATCAAATCATCAAACTTCATTCGCAGCTGATTCAAGAAACAGGGGGAACTGATGGCATCCGGGATGAAGGATTGCTGGAATCCGTATTGGCTGCACCATTTCAGTCCTTCTCAGGCACAGACATTTATCCATCCTTACAACAGAAGGCTGCTCGTCTTGGATATGGTCTTGTAAAAAACCATGCCTTTATTGACGGCAATAAACGTATCGGTGCACATGTGATGTTGGTGTTTCTCGCTCTTAATAAGATTGAGCTCACCTATACACAAGACGAACTGTCAGATACATTTTTAAAAATTGCTTCTGGAGAACTCTCGCAGCAAGATCTTCTTCACTGGATTATCATTCATCAAGAATAGCTCCATGCCTTTTGTTGCAAGAAAAAAGCCTTGTAGGATTTTTACATCCTGCAAGGCTTGTCTTTATTCCCTTTTCTCGTGATTTTATCATACCACGAAGAGTCTATCGAATTCTAGTGTGTATCTACTGCATTTTCCTGCAAGTCACTGCACGCCTCCAAAATTTTTTCAACGGCTGCCATCCCTTCCCCATGGACCGTGTAGACCCACCGGATTCCTTTACCCATGCTCCGGGCAATGTCCTCCCAGGCATCGAAATGAATGTACCGGTCCCGAAGGACCAACCGCTGGGCTTCATCTTCCACCTGATTCCCTCCAAATCCGCCTTGACAGCTTTAATCAATGCCGCCTGGGAGCTGTCTTTCTTTTCCAGAGCTTTCAGAATCCCTTCGTCAATGGTACTCGTGCTGGACGATCACCGTCCGGCTTTCCTGTCCCTGCCGCCAGAGCCTGGCCACCGTTTGCTGGTACAGTTCCAAACTCCATGTGAGCCCGAACCAGATCAAGACTGGACAACTCATCCAGGACCACCATATCAAAATCCAGCCGGCAGTTTTTCCAAAGTCACACCAGATTTTCCCGATTCACAATGTAAATATCCGCCAGTTTCTGGAGAGCCCGCCTTCGTTCTGTCACGGTTCCCACCACTATGCTGCAGGTGAGAGCTTTCAAGTGATCCCATTTCTCGACGCATGGTATGCCGGCTTTTTTGCAGCGGCCTTGGCCTCTCCCCCGGGGCCTTCACTTCCACAAATCCCATCACCTGATGGGGCAAAAGGACCAATCGGTCCGGCATGCCGGAGAAGGACGGAGAAACAAACTTCAGAGCCACACCGCCCCGTTTCCGGGTTTCCTTCACAAGTTTCATTTCCAGGGTACGTTCCCGCATTTTTCATCACCTCGATGTTTTCCCCGGTGTCACTCTATGACGGTCTGTTCTTAAACTTTCTCTATAGGCTTTTTTCCATTTTTTCAGTCCTAAAAGAGAATTATCGGACCAAAGGAAGTTATCCCGGCTTCGGTAGCTGTTTTTATAGGCAGCGCAAACATGGTCAAATTGAGCCGCAACTTTTAGGTCCTGAGCATTTTGGATTTCCCGTTTCTGAGGATACCGGCAGTTGGATTCCATCCCCGTACAAGATGCCGTAAACAGCGTAAATTTCACTTAGATCACCTCACTGATATACTTTGATGGCTTTCCCTTTTTCTGGTCATAAGGGGAACCTGGGCGGCTCTGCATTCCGGATAGCCTGATAGGCCGTGGGATCCGGGTAATGTTCAGCATTCCGTTTTTGATCCATCTCCATGGCCCACCTCCATCAGTTCCCGGGAACAGTCTTCACATAAGACGGCTGTCTCGAATAAGCCCCCTTTACCTTTGACCAAGACTTTTTCCAGGTTCACTGGCACTTCTTTCCCGCAAACCGGACAGCGGCAGAACACATTCTTGTCCGTGATTTCCATCTGAAATTCCATATTGTCCGTAATCGGTTCCTTCACATAAAACATGGCATTATCACTCCTTCAAAAAATAAATAGCGGATTCCAATCCCGCTACATGGACTAGAGAAGATTTCCTTCTCTACCTGTAACAGGACAGAATCCGCCGGGATAAGTACCGGAAACGCAAAAATTAATTGACGGTTGTTCGGCTCTCTGATAGAATTACAGTTCTAAAGTACTCTTCTTTCTAGGCTTTAGGGCAGCGCTCTTTCCGGCACTTTGCGGAGCGGTGACTTCCGTCACGGATTAGCAATAATCTATATCAGGTTGCAGCTTTTCCGTCAGGCGGATTACTGTCCAGAATAGAATCGGCGCCGGAGCCGGTTGGTGAAGGTAGCCGCCACCAGAGAAGAGTACTTTCTTTTCCTGCATAACAGAACTGGGTATGTGATAATTTGCATACCCAGTTTTCTTCGTTTGTTTCAATTTTTGCACAAAAAAGAAAATTTTGAGCAGAATCTCTGGTTGTCTTTCTGGGTTAACTTCGTTATGATATTGTTATAGAAAGGCCCTTTTCGGCCTGATGATTTCCTGTTTCAGGAGGCGTATCACCAATATGGAAAAGCAGAAAGTCCATCCCGCTGGATCCTCTCGGGATGAAAAGATGGAAGAGCTGCTGCAGCATATTCCGGATTACTTATTTTTCGCAAAGGAAGAAAAAGCTCCTGCCGGCAATCTTGATTTTGCAACCCAGGATGTCTTGAAATTTCAATTTGATTTATCCGAGGATGAATGGTACCGCCTGAAATATAAAGGGCGGAATCTTAGATCGTATGAGCACTTTATCTTCTATGAACCTGGGCTCAAGGGGATGCTGGCCTTCTTTTATGCCCTTGATAGAGGATATGAAACGGTCCATCTCGAAGAAGTCGATACTACGGACCCTGCCCTCTGTTTCCGTATGGAAGCTGTTTCAGAGGAAACCGCTGATTCCTATCTTCTTACTTTTGACTATTCCTTTAAGACCAGGAAATGCAAATTCTGCAAAAAGAAATCCATCAATTATTTCAAGCTCCAGATGCAGAAAAATTTTTCCGACGAGGAAAGGCTCCGGAACTACTTACGAGAAAGATTTAATGCGTACTGCAACCCGTCCGTTCTGGATGAAGAAGTAAACTATTTTGACCGGGCTGTTGAGACCGTGAATTTCATCCGAAGCCTTTCCTGGATATTCGGTACTCCCTTGCCGGCCTTAAGCCTAGCGGAGTTCCTATCCCCTGACCGAATCGCACTCTATGGGACGAAAAAGAAATAGATTTCGAATATGTTTTCTCACTTTTCCCATGCCGCCTACCCACTCGGATTGTCCTCGTTTTTTCTTATTTCTAAAAATATCCCGTCAGAGCCTCATTTAGTGGGGTCCTGACGGGTCTTTTATTGATTGTCACCTGGAATTCTCCCGGAAGCTACAGCCCTTTCCAGAAGAACTTGCTTTTCTTCTCTGCTCAAATTATGCTGGCGGGTAAAGGTATAAATGCTGTTCCTGGTGATGATGGTATCTTTTTCTCCGCCCGGTTCCCAATCCCCCACCGTGCAATACATCCATCTGCCTATGCCCACCAGCATATGGAAGAAAATCTTTCCCGGAGCCTTATGCTCAGATTCATAAAGGATGATCAGGCCTTCCTTCCCGACAAAATCTGTCCGCCAATCTCGATAGGGCTGCTTGTCATAGCGATCCACCGCTGAAATGAGTTTTCAAAAAAAATAGTCTTTGAATCTGGCCATGTTATTTCCTCATTCTATCCCAAAATGATCTTTAACAATCTGCTTCAGCTGCTTTTCAATTTCCGTAAACTCCTGATTCAGGTCCAGGGTCTTTACGGAAATCTGATTTTCGCTCATTTGATACACATTATCTGGAATAATTTTCTCATCTGTCTTTGCATAGAGAAGCATACCAGAAACCTTGTATCCGGTTCCTGAAAGCTGAGCTTCCTTGTTCTTCACGTAGGTAAAAATCTGGTACAAGTTGCCAGAATGAAGTGTTTGCCCACCAACATGGTTTGTCTGCATTGTCCGTCTGTAATATTTGGCATCAATGATCAGGATCTGATGTCCATAGGTTAAGGTAATGTCCGTTTGCATAACTGGAAGCAAGGCACCATAGCCGTCATCCAACTGCCAGGGAATCTGTGCAGCTCTTGACGAAAATCCTTTGATCCGTTCCCCAAATTCTTGTGCGTAATATTCCAAAATAAACTTCTCATACAACCGGCTCATCCGCTGGTCATCGATAAAATGTGCCAGATGGTATTCACCCTGTTCCGTCGTCATCAGGGAACCTTCAATCAGCAGCTGACAAATCCCAAGAAGCAGCTGATAGGTACGATTGTTTCTTTGAAAACGAATATCGGACCAACGGATTCCAGACAATTCTATTTCATCCACTGCAGAAAAATACAGCATTTCCTTTTTAAGCTCTGCCTTGTATCTTTCGTCCACATCCTTTTGTCGCAGCAGCAGCAAAACTGTTGATTTCAGGATCTGGTTCAGCAGATTGTTCTCGGACAGTTCATCATAATCGCAAGTCACACACATCCGGTGTTCCAGCTTGTTCCGGATAGTCCCTGGCATATCTATTTTTCCCCGTACAACGGAAAGCGGCTCCACCCGATTGATGTACGTTCGATAAAGGCCCTGCTTCAGCTGCATACCAATGCTCTTAGACAGGATGGCCCCGAAGAGATTATGGATATTGTCGAAGGATTCCTTCTGGATATCATCGTACACGGATTGTTTTAACAAGGTGAAAGCATAAGACAGCATATAGTAGATGTTCTTGATGAATATGCTTTTATCCTTTGTCATTGAAACACTCCGTGAAGGCTTTCTCCCAGCGCTGCACCTTGCTGTCGTCATCAAACCAATACTCGGAAAGCATGGGAAGGATATCGTAATCTACTACGGATTGCATCCATTCTTTCGTACAGTTTTCCTTCGTCCTTCCGCAGAAATAGCTGTGTCCGATGCAAAACCCTTTCCCCAAGGATTTATCCCGGATTATCTCTTCATTCAGCTCAACAATCTTTGAAACTAATTTATCAAAAGTTTCGTTTTCCAAAGACTTTTGATAAGCCCAGAAGCCTTCGGATCCAAATCCCGGATCAATCTCAAAAAAGCTGAATCTCCGCCGCAGGGCATAGTCGATCATAGCAAGACTGCGGTCCGCCGTATTCATCATTCCGATAATGTACAGATTTTCTGGGACTGAGAAAGGCATACCATTATAGGCAAGGGTTGCCTTCTTGCCGCGATAATCTTTTTCAATCAGCATCAGCAGTTCTCCGAAAATCTTACTCAGATTTCCCCGATTGATTTCATCGATAATAAAGAAGTACTTCTTGTCCGGCTGGTTCTCTGCTTTCTTACAGAATCGGTAGAACACACCATATTTCAATTCAAAGGAATCACCCACTGGTTTGTATCCCATCATGAAATCTTCATAGGTATAATTCTGGTGGAACTGTACGAATTCGATCCGGTTGTCATCCTTTTCCCCCATCAGCGAATAGGCCAACCGTTTGGCAGCAAAAGTTTTGCCTACACCGGGGGCCCCCTGGAGAATCACATTCATCTTATTGCAAAGTACGCCTGCCAGCCTGTCATACTTTTCTTCGGTCATATAGACTTCAGAGAGAAAATCCTTTTTGTTATATGGAGGATTTTCATCTACCAGAGGCAGCGGATTTTCATCACGAATGATATCCATGATGAAATCATATTCCTTCTTGGTCAATTTGAAAAAGCTGCCGTTTGGATTTTGAAAGAACTCCATTTTCTGAAGTTCCGGACATACTTTCAAGGTCTGATAATCAATAGGATTCGCAAGGGACTCCGTTTTTTCAAAATAAATCTTCTGCCCATCATTAGATGCACTGACTTTTGCCAGTGCTACAATCTGTTTCACCGGGTTGGACTCATATCCAATGACAAAATCACCAGTCCTGGCATCCATGAAATTCTGGAAAATACGACGCTTATGGCCATTCTCATTGTATAGAGTATAATTCTGTACCCCACCAATCTGCAGATCAGAAAAGCTCCAAATCTTTGGATTCGCATTCAGCCACTAGTAACCTTGATCCTCATTATTGTTGCCATACAAGTCATTTAAACTCATATCAAAGTATGGTTTCAATATCAGCTTCTCAAAAAGTTTTTCTTCTTTTGTTCCTACTCTAATACATGTGGAATTATCGTTTGGTGTCCACCATTTCTGTACTCCTTTATAAGCTGAGGTATCCCGTGAATCTGCTATTTTTTCATAGCTTCTCTCAACCCAGCCATTAGACTGCTCCGGATTCGGCACAGCCGTATCACTGGTAAACCTTCCCAGCAAGTTGATACTGTTTCCGTTGCATAGATAAAAATAATCCCCTTTCCTGATTTCATCAGTAAACTGCTGGCCCTGCGATTCCCCGGAAGTCCCTTTTGGCGCGGTCTGCCCGTGAACGACGACCACTTTTCTTGTCTCAAACAGGCTGCGGTTCTGTTCAGAAATAGCGCCGTGGCTGATTTTCCAGATTGACGGAATATGATTACCACACTTTGCATAATTTTGAGAAATATAAAATCCAATATCAGCAGTCAGAGTCTTTAATTCCGGATCCGGATAACACGATTCAGTAATCTGGGATTTGAAAAGATTGACAAGTTCCGTATCTTTTTTCAGCTCCTCACAAATCTCATTATATAATCCAAAGAAGCTGTGTAAGTTTTCTTTATAAGCACCCTTCTTAAAGGAATAACTGCTTTTTAACTTATCTGATACAGACTTTATTTCATTGTACTTATATGTATAATATTTATCCGGATAACGCAACCATAAATAAGTCGTAATGGCATTTTCATACTGATAATGCTGTTTGGCCCCATTTCCATATTTTTCAAGCAATCTATCTGCCTGCTTCTTAAAATTGCCAATCCTCTCATACACATCTTTGCCCTCGTCAAACAAGTCCATGTACATAGAGCGCACTTCTTCCGGAGTCATTTTTGCAAAACCCGTAATCATCCCTGCCGGGAAATTATTCAAAGAGGCCAACAGATTGCCCGTCCCAGCAAGAGAGCGGCTGACCATATCCGAAAAATCCTTTGCCTGGATATTCCAGTTATTCTGGAAGATTTTGATCGCTTCCCACTTGTATTTTTCCTCTTCCCAATGCTTTTCCAGAAAATCCTTTTTGTATTGGGCAAGAACTTCTTTTAAGCGAAATAGTTCAAACATGGATGCATCCTCCCTTATGCATTCCGCAGACTATTGTAAACTTCATCTGTAAAAATCCCCATTACATTTTTCTTGATTTCATCATTGCTCAGCAGCAAGGAAAAGAAATCCTGGTTCTGATCAAGCCCTTCAATCAGGGCATCATCGATATTGTCGAAATAGGAGAATTCAAAATCCTTCTCGCTGTTGTTCTTGGCACTGGTCTTCAGCTTATCGGATTTCAGCATAATATCCCTGATTTGCAGCATGGCCTTAACGGCCACATCATTGTCATAGGACTTCCCCGTCCGTGAATTGATTTCAGCAATAATCTGAGAAAGCCGTTCTTCTTTGGCCGGAGTCAGCGTGAAATTGTCCGCTGTAGGAAGTTTGATGACCGGTTCAGCCACCAGATGGGACTCTCCATGTTCCTCGGATTTTTTCTGTACAAAATGGGTGGCCTTAATCTTGCCGTCCAGATTGTACCCGCCCCCTGGATGCTTGATGTTAATGTAGGCCAGCACATAAGTCACAAAATTGTATTTTTTGTGCAGCTCCACGTCCTGGAAGCAGGAAGCCTGGATCAGGAATTCATAGAAACGGACAAAATGCTTCATCACGGACACGATTTCTGCCTGCTTGATCAATTCATACCTTTCGATCAGGTTCTTGGTCTTGGTAAAGTAGAACGTCAATTTTTGTTTGTCTTTTCCCATCACCTTTGGTTTATAAAGGATCTGATTGGCCTCTTCTATATCTTCAGGATCAAGCACAGCATACGCATCCAACTGTGCTTCCAAATCGTAGATTGCTGTAGGCGTCACCGTATTGGCAAGCAGTGTCGTCGTATAATAGGGAGCAAAAGCAGCCTGGATGTCTTTATACGTATTCACAAAATCCAGCACAAACGTATGCTTTTCAAAAGGAGGGCAGATACGGTTCAAACGGGAAAGAGTCTGAACCGCCGATACCCCTTTCAGTTTCTTCAGCACATACATGGCACAGAGCTTTGGCTGATCGAATCCCGTCTGGTATTTGTTGGCCACCAGCAGCACATTGTAATCCTCTTTGTCAAACTCCTTCGTCAGCTGGTCTTCCGAGAATCCGTTCATCATCGCTTCGCTGTATTCCACATCGCTGCCGGGCAGCTTCACCTTACCGGAAAAAGCCACCAATGCATGGATATCTGAATACCCTTTTTTATGGATATACCGTTCCAGGGCATGCCGGTATTTTACCGCTGCCTGTCGGGAAGGCGTAATGACCATGGCTTTGGCCATACCACCCAGTTCATTCATAACACTGGTCCGGAAATGCTCCACAATCACCTCGATCCGCTGGGCAATGTTGGTATCATGGAGCTGCACAAAACGAGCAATCTGCCGTTTGGCCTCCACCGTCTTGCACCGGGGATCCTCTTCGATTTCCTTGTTGATCCGGTAGTAGGTGTCATAGGTTGTATAATTGGCCAGCACATCCAGGATGAACCCTTCCTCAATAGCCTGTTTCATGGAATAGATATGAAAAGCCTGCCGCTGCCCCTTTTTATTCACTCTTCCGAAAAGCTGCAGAGTAGTTGGTTTCGGAGTAGCCGTAAAAGCGAACATGGAAACATTGGGCTGCTTGCCATTTTTCAGGATTTCTTTGGTAATGGCCTCTTCCGCATCTTCCGGTGTCTCTTCGGTTACAGGACGGTCGGACCCCAGAGATTTGGTCACCGCAGCCATATCCTTCCCTGCCGTGGAAGAATGGGCCTCGTCAATGATAACGGCAAAATGCTTTTTGTTCAGTTCCTTCACACTGTCTACAATGAACGGGAACTTCTGGATGGTAGTGGCCACGATTTTCGTATTGCCCTGAAGGGCTTTGGCCAAGTCCTGAGAATTGCACTTGTCATCCATTACTCGGATCAGCCCCGCTTTGTGTTCCAGACCCATAACCGCCTGCTGCAGCTGACGGTCCACCACCACCCGGTCCGTTACGATGATCACATTATCAAAAATAATGTGATTCTGCTCGTCATGGAGCGAAGTCACCCGGTGGGCCAGCCAAGCAATGGAGTTGGTCTTGCCGGACCCGGCCGAATGCTGGATCAGATAGTTTTGGGATGTATGGTTCTCTTTCACATTGGTCAAGAGTTTCCGGATAACATCCAGCTGATGATACCGGGGGAAAATCAGGGTTTCCGACCGTTTGATTTTCCCCGTCAGTTCATCCTGTTTTTCCTTCACTTCCAGGAACATGAATTTGCCGATAAGATCCAGGACCGTATCCTTGGTCAGGATATCTTCCCACATGTAAAAGACGCTGTACTTGTCTTTATATATCGGATTTCCCTTCCCGGCATTGACTCCGGTGCCATTACCCTGGTTAAAAGGCAGAAAGAAAGTATCTTTGCCGGTAAGCCGGGTGGCCATGTAAACTTCGTTCAGATCCATGGCAAAATTCACCAGAGTCCCTGCCTTGAACAGAAACAGCCTGGTTTTAGGATTCCGCTGGGTCCGGTACTGGTAAATGGCATCATCGGCGGACTGACCAGCCGCATTGCATTTCAGTTCAAAAGACATGATGGCCAGACCGTTCAGAAAGATCACCAAGTCGATCCGCTCTTTATCGCTGGCCCAGACTTCTTCCATAACGGAAAAAATATTCTTTCGGTATTTTTCCGTCAATTCCCTGTTAAAATCCGTAGCCGGTTTGGTATACATGAACTGGAGGTTTTCCCCGGAAATTTCAATGCCGTGTTTCAATACGTTCAGCAAACTGCCTCTGTCCTTGGTTTCTTCCTGGTTGATCAGGTTCACCAGAGTTTCTTCCAGATCCCCCTTGTAGATTTTCCGGAGCCGGTCCATGGCATCGGGCTGGGTATCATTCAGGAACCGGAACAACAGCTCTCGGTCCATGGCATATAAGCGATCATAATTTTTCGCATCACGGATGATATAGCCATTATGTTTTTCCAGATACTCCATAATGAAGTGCTGGTATTCCTTTTCAGATAAAATTTCGTTCATACGGCTGGCACTTCCTTTTTTCCCGTGACGTATTCGTAGATGAGGGATTTCTTGTATGCGTCGAGTATGGTAAGCTGATCTTTTTTTTCATCAATGAGCACATTTGCTTTATCCAACATACTATCTATATATTTTACAATCCCTACTTGTTCAGAAATGGGTGGAATTGGATACATAAGTTCAGCTAACTTGTTCCACCTTAAATCACATGATCTTACACGAATACCAGTTGATAAAGCTGTAAAAACATTGCCAGATGCCATGCTTCTAAGATAGTACATAACATATTTTTTATTCTGATTGGTATCAAGAACATTAAGGACAGGAGAAGCTTTACCGCGCGAATCAGAAATACCTATTGCTCCAGCGAATCCATCCATTCCGTGAACCACCAAATCTCCTACATCAATTCCCTGATAGCCAATTTCTTTATCCGATACTGTAAAGCCGTCTTCTCTTCGATTGCTTCGAAGAGTCACTTCTCCGTCTCGGAAGCAAGTAATAACACCATCATCTTCTCGAACTGGTTTTTGTATATATTTTAAAATATACTTACCGCGTATATAGTTCCAGTGTGCAGGAATTTCTCCTATCCATTGCAAGCCACTATCCTTCATCTCCATATTCTTATCCAGACCTTTAGTAACGGTTTCAGTAATAACAGACCGTTTATACTGTTCCAGGGTGTCAATTTGGGCCTGAATATCAGCGGCTAGGGCGTCAATTTCGGAGCATTTAGTATCGAGGAAGCTGGCAATGCGCTGCTGCTCAGCAAACGTTGGTAGTGCAATATATGAATTATTCATAATCCCCATTGTTATGAATCCCATTGTCGTTTCATGTATCTCAGCTTTTAACGCATCAGTTAGTGAAAGCAAATAGTAATAGGCAAACTTTTTGTCTAACGATTTATTCAGTTTAGTTTTCCATATATGATAATGGTAGATAACTTTATTACCTTCCCATATAACCGGTGCATATGACATCGACCACGAATATAAAAGGTCTCCTTTTTCACAATATTTATCTGATTCTAATTCCATGCTGGATGAATACCAAACGGGATTTGAAAATAAATTTCCAACTCGAAGAATTGGGTATTTACCATTTTCTTCAAATTCTGAATCACTATAAGCCCGTCCATTAATAAGCTGAATTACGTATTTTTGTTTACAACAAACCCAATCTTTCGGTATCTCCCCAATCCATTCAATTCCACTATCCTTCATTTCCCGCATAGCTATCACCTCACCCAAACAGCTTCCCAACCCGCTTTGCAACGGATTTCTCCAGCTCCATAAACTCCTGGGCCAGTTTTTCACTGGGTTCTGGCTGCTGGTATTTGTAGAAGTACCGGGTAAAGGGAATCTCCGCTCCAGTCTTGATCACCGGTTTCTTTTTTGAAGGGTCTTCCTCAAAAAAGGCCTTTGCATCCGGCACATGGGGCAGCACTTCCCGTTTCATATAGTCTTCGATGGATTCATCCAACTTGACGATTTCCGTATCTTTGGTTTCCTTGTCGTAGAGGATGTTGCCTTTTTTGTCTCTTTGGATTTCCGCGTTCTTATTCATTACGGAAAGTCCATCGGCAATCTTTTCCAGCAGCTTTTTATCCGAAGTCACTCCTTGGAGGACTTTCGTCAAAACCGGCTGGAATTTTTCTGGGGACAGATAGACGGTTTCATTTTCGGCAGCTTTCAGGGTTGCGATAATTTTTTCATAAAGAGGCTGATTTTCTTTGTAGGCTTCCAGCTTTTTCTCGTCTTTTCCTGTCAGTTCCTCGGCATTCTCCAGTTGGTTCACCTTTGCTTCGTCATACAAAGAAGAAAGGGAACCCTTGGCCAGCATGCCGTCAATCCGTTCTTCTGTAATGGCATAGCTTCTCTGGAGAGGCTGCATAACAGTGTATTCTTTATAGATGAATTCCGTATTCTTGAAGATTTTGACGTTTTCTCCTTCTTTAAAATCGGAATACATTTTGGTAATGACGGTCCGATCTTCCGGGCTGATTTCGTTTCTTTTGTTACCCAGAGATTTCCGCAGTTTATGGCAGATATTGGAAGCATCGATCAGCTGCACTTTGCCTTGGCGTTCCGCTCTTTTGTTCTTGGAAAGGATCCAGATGTAAGTGGCTATATTGGTGTTGTAAAAAAGATCCGTAGGCAGGGCAATGATGGCTTCGATCAGGTCTTTTTCCAGGAGCCATCTACGAATTTGGCTTTCGCCGGACGCAGTACCCCCGGTAAAAAGCGGGGATCCGTTTTCGATAATGGCACAGCGGCCAAAATTGTCGTCCATCTTGTCCACGGCGGACTGTAAAAAGAGCATCTGCATATCGCCGGACCCGGGAAGCCCTGCTCCCCACCGTCCGTCAAAACCCTTGGCATATTCTTCCTTCACAGCCTTTTCCACACCTTCTGCCGCATCCTTCCCACCCCAGGCCTGGCCGAAGGGTGGATTTTCAAGCACGAAGCGCATCTTGATATCCGGGAACCGGTCCGCTTTCATGGTATCCTGATAAACGATATTTTCCTCATTCTGCCCTTTGATCATCATTTCCGCCAGACACATAGCATAGGATTCCGGGTTGATTTCCTGGCCAAAAAGTCGCACATCAGCGGTGGGGTTATACCTTTTGATAAAATTGTACCCCGTAGAAAGCATTCCCCCTGTGCCACAGGCCTGATCCAGGATAGTGATGACTTTTCCGTCATCAAAAATATCCTCGCAGCCTTCGGCCAAAAGGATATTGACCATCAGTTTGATAATGTCTCGGCCGGTATAATGGTCCCCGGCATCGGCATTTTCAGAAAAACGGCGGATCAGGTCTTCGAAGATATACCCCATCTTTACATTGTCAATGGTCCGGGGATTCAGATCCAGTTCAGAGAAAGTTTTGACAACAGAAAGGAGACGGTTATTCTTGTCCATTTTGGTAATCTGCTTCTGAAAATCCAGTCCCTGAGATTCAGAGAGCAGCATATTCTGTACGTTAGGAGAAAATCCTTGAATATAGGATACAAAGTTCTCCGCCAGATGCTCCGAATCATTGCAAAGTTCCGCCAGAGTGAACCGGCTAGTATTGTAAAACTGGAAGTCGGAAAGCCTATACATGGCCTTGGCCGGATAGTTGGGATTTTTTTCATACTGTTCTACAACCTTATCCTTGGTAGGAGCAAGGGCACACTCGAAGCGGCGAATAATGGTCATAGGGATAATTACATCTTTATACTGGTCGCTGTGATACGGTCCCCGCAGCTTGTTGGCAATGGACCAGATCATACTGGTTTCTTTCGATACATCCACCGGGGAATCATCCCACATGGCATCAATCACTTTGTGTTCCTGCATTCTATCTTCTCCTTTATAGCAGTATTGATTTTCTACTGCCGTTATATTTTTTCACTACACTATAATGGATAAAAGAAATCAGCTTCAATTGAGAAGCTGTATTAGACAGCTATTCTTCCCAAATTTATTACATCGTCGACATTTATGAAAATTTATTGATTTGCCAAGTATTTCCGTAATTTCCTCACCACAACCCGATCTGCCGGCAACCAATCCACACTATCCAATTCATCATAAGAAAGCCACCTAGCAGCTTCGTGCTCCAGTAAGGTCAAATTGCCCTTTCCCACTTTGCATAGAAAGCACTGCATGGAAAGATGGAAAGTAGGATAATCGTATTCAACGGTGGTGAGAGGCTGTTCCACCTGGATTTCCGTGGCCAGTTCTTCCTGGATCTCCCGTTTGAGAGCCTGTTCCGGCGTTTCCTCGGATTCGATCTTTCCTCCTGGAAACTCCCATCCATCTTTAAATTCTCCATACCCCCGTTGGGTGGCGAAGACTTTATCCTGGTTGATGATCAGGGCAGCCACAACGTTTACTGTTTTCAAAGCCATCTCCCCTTCTCTCACTTTTAACACTCTGGTTTATTATACCATAGCCACTGTAGAAATTTTGGGACAACGAAAGGAAACTAAGCGAAAGGAAAAAGCCCTGGCAGGAATTTCCCACTCCCGCCAGGGCTTTTCCTTACCCTAGAACCATTGTTTCAATGGTTCGTATATTTTTTGATTTCTTCCTCAATGAATTGATGTTCCCATTTCCACAATTCCATTTGCTTTTCCGCATCTACTCCACAAACACCTGATAGATCTTCTCTGACAGCTCAGCTATGGTTCCGTAGGGAGTGTAATCCCGGGTGAAGATCACCAGCACATAATCTCCTTTGGGCGTATAGACAATGCCTCCGTCGTGGCGGAAATCATTGACTTCTCCTGTCTTGTGGGCCACCACCGTTCCCTGGGGAAGGTCTCCGGGGATGCTGTCGTTGTCGGTCTGGCGTTTGTAAATGGCCAGCATTTCCCGGTCCTGGGCCGGGCCCACACATTTTCCCTGGTACAGCCGCTTGAACAGCAGAGCAATATCCCGGGTGCTGGTCAGGTTCTCCCGTCCTGCCTCCATAGCCTCTGTGTCCATCATCTTCCGACGCAGGACGCTGTGGGTGTACCCATGGCTCTGCATATAGGCATTGATCCGGTCCATGCCCAGCCGGTCGATGAGCAGGTTGGCCGCGGTGTTGTCACTTTCGGTGATCATCAGTTCCAGGGCCTCCTGGAGGGGCACTTTGCTGCCATACCCCCGTCCCTGGAGGACCCCTGCCCCACCCACCACATTGTCCGAGGTCAAGGTGAAGGTTTCCTTCCGGCTCAGTCTGCCGTCCTGGATGTCCTCATAGGCTTTGGCCAAGATAAAGACTTTGATCATGCTGGCAGAAGGCATGGTTTCGCTGCCCAAGTAGATGCTTTGGTTGGTGGCCAGATTGGTGAAATAGACCTGGGCAGGTCCAGCCTCCCGGATGATCCGTCCGATTTTCTGGAGCCGGGGGCTCAGGGCCGCCCTGGCAGAAGCTGCAGCCGGTGCACTGGCCTGGGCGGTACGGGGGACGCCTACCCCGGACAGCAGCAGAAGGCCCGTCAGCAGCAGGCCGATTCCCTTGTTCAACGATTTCAAAAGAACTTCACTCCTTCCCCGGCCAGCCGGCCCTTCAATCCCGCCATGAAACGGGGCCCCGGATCAGTCTTGCCATGGTAATAGCCCGGTACGTTTTCTTTCCACAAAGAAGTATGCCGGGCCTGTTCCTGCTGATAATGGCCCAGCACCCACTGGAGGGTGGGATATTTGTCCCGGAGATACCGGATCAGTTCCACATTGGCCTCCAGCTGAGCCTGGGTCAGATCTTCCCGGCCCTCCGCTCCGCCCACGTTCTCGATGCCGATGGCGCACCAGTTCAGTCCGATGGCATGGCGGTTCAGGGCGGTTTCCGGGGTCAGCTGCCAGATGGTGCCGTCCCGGTCCACCAGATAATGGGAGGCCACGTTCAGCGTGCCGTTTTTCAGTCGGGGATTCTCCTCGTTGTAAAAGTATCGGAACACCCCGTCCCGGGAATTGGAAGCCGTCCAGTGGACCACCACCGCCTGCGGGACAATGGTTTCCATCTCCCGGCCATAGTGGATCCGGGCATATTCCCGCATCAGCCGGCGCCGCAGGCCCGTATAGGCAATGGGCCTGACCTTTATGGCCGGTTTTTCCGAAGCTTGTTTTCCCTGTACCGCCGTCCCCGGAGGAGCCGCGGCCGAGGAAGATCCTTGGGGACAACCCCAAGCTCCAATGCCCAAAACCAGGAGGCACGCCCATACAAAGGTCTGCCCGGCTCTTTTTTTCATATCCATGGTGTCTCCTCCTTACTTATAAAGGATAGCACAAGGGAAATGCCCCTGCAATGGTTTGAAAGGGGAAGCAGCCGTCAAAAAAGCCCTATGAACTGGGCCAGTTCCCCTCGTTCTTTTCCTTTGTTTTGTCCTGATTTCATGGTAAAATAGGAAAGATTCGGCAATTGCCATGGATTCTGAAGAAAAGGAAGTATGGAAAAGAATGAATGCTTTGCATGATAATTGGGAAAAGCAAAGAGAGATCTCTCCGGAAGAACTGGCGGAACTGGATCCCCAGCAAATCTATGTGGTGGATATCCGGGATGCAGCGGCCTTCCAGCGAGGGACCCTGCCGGGAGCCGTGAACCTAAATCCCCTGGAACTCCAGGAAGGGCTCCTGGAACTGCCGGAAGAAAAGCTCATCGTCTGCCTCTGTATGTGGGGGAAAATCAGCCTGGGCTTGGCGGACAACCTACGGGAACAAGGCTATACAGCGGTCTCCCTCAAGGGAGGCTATGCGCTGTGGCTCCAGTGCCGGCTGGAAAAACAGACAGTCCAAGACGCTGCCGATTCCCAGCGGCTGAAACGGCTCGAGACTTCCCTGCGCCGGAAATACAAGCGGCGGATTTCCAGTAAATTCGTCCAGGCCATCTGCGATTACGAGATGATCCAGCCGAGAGACAAAATCGCCGTGTGCATCTCCGGCGGCAAAGATTCCATGCTCATGGCCAAGCTGTTCCAAGATCTGAAACGCCACAACAAGATTCCCTTCGACCTGGTGTTCCTGTGCATGGATCCGGGCTACAACGAAATGAACCGGAAAATCATCGAAGAGAACGCCAAACTGCTCCACGTGCCTCTGACCTTCTTTTCCACCAACATCTTCGAATCCGTCTTCCACGTGGAGGAATCCCCCTGCTATCTCTGCGCCAAGATGCGCCGGGGATACCTCTACCGGAAGGCACGGGAACTGGGCTGCAACAAGATTGCCCTGGGGCACCATTTCGATGATGTGATCGAGACCAATCTGATGAGCATCCTCTATGCCGGCGCCGTCCGCACCATGCTGCCCCGGCTGAAGAGCACCAGCTGCCCGGGAATGGAACTGATCCGGCCTCTCTATTACGTCCGGGAAGCTGACATCAAGAGCTGGCGGGACGAAAATGACCTGTATTTCATCCAGTGTGCCTGCAAATTCACGGAAACTTGTTCCACCTGCCATACGGATGGGACCACCGATTCCAAGCGGCTGGAAGTGAAGAAACTGATTGCCCAGCTGGCCGCCGGCAATCCCCAGGTTCCCAGCAACATCTTCCACAGCATGGAAAACATCAACCTGGATACCGTACTGAAGTTCAAGCACCATGGGAAGGAACACAGTTTTTTAGAGGAATGGGAGAAGTAAAGAAGGGGGGTGTTGTACGTTGCGTGCAACACCCCCCTTCTTTACTTCTCCGGCCCTTCTTGATGGATATGGGCGATGGGGATCCATTTCCTTTGGGGGAAAAAGACGGAATAGACGGCGATCAGGGAAAGGAAAATGCAGAAAAATCCACCTGTCAGGATCCCTGGCAGCATTTTTTTGATCTGGAGTTCCCCGCCCCGGACCGCATTGGTCCCCATGATTAGGCTCAGCACATAGAGCATGGTCCACCAGAGCACATCCTTTCCTGTGAGGAGAGGCAGCCCTTCCAGGGCCCGGTGTCCCACCCACAGCAGATTGGTCAGGAAATAAAAGCCGAACACCACGCACATGAGCATGGGGATGAAATTATCAATCAGCCGCATATCATGCTTTGCCCGGAAATGACGGAACCATTCCCGCCAGTACAACTGGGCGATTTCGTAATTACCCGTCATCCACCGGCGCAGCTGGCTCACCATGGCCTTCCATGTCACGGGCTGTTCATCATAGAACCGTGCCTTGTCCTGGTATTCGGAAAAGATTCCCTTGAAATTCTGCTGCATGGAAAACTCCATGTCTTCCACAATGGTCCGGGTATGCCAGCCTTCTCCCTCCAGCAGCCGGCTGTCGAAGCCGAACCCGGTGCCGGAAATAATGGCCGGCATATCCACATTATACCGAGGCTTGCTGAACACATCCACGCTGAGCCAGTACATGCTGTACCATTGGGAGATCAGGTTGTCATAGGGATTGAGGGGAAGCCGGTTCCCCATGACCAGCCGGGCCCCATGGGTGAAGCTGTCGTTGAGGGCCGTCAGGAAGCCCCGATCGGCCATATTGTCCGCATCGAAGATCACCAGATGGGAAAAAGAACTTCCGAACCGCTCCTGGATGAGGGGGATCCCCCAGCTGAGCACGGCGCCTTTCCCAGTACGGGGGCCGCTGCTCCGTTCCAGTACCGTCACATGGGGGTACTGCTGAGCTGTTTCCGCCGTCCGGTCCGTACAGTGGTCCGCCAGGACGAACACCTGATACCGGTCTCCATCGTAATCCTGGTCCTCCAGGCTCTGGAGAAGTTTCCCGATCACCGGTTCTTCGTTATGGGCACAGACCAAGATGGCAAAACGGCTGGGGCCGGCCACAAGGGGCCGCGGCTTCTTGTGGGTCAGCCGACCCATGAACACAGTGCTGCAGGTCCAGAGGAAGGTCAGGAACAGCACCAGCTGGACAATGAAGGTCAGTACATACATCATGATGTTTCCCTCAGACGGCCGTCAGGATAAAGAGCAGGGCAGCAAAAATCCCCATGACATATTCCACCACCAGCAGTTCGAATTCGTTGGGGAAGATGAAGGCCAGTCCCAGGCCCAGAAAACCTCCCGTAAGGGTAATCCGGAGCATCGCCACCGCCATGCTCCGAGTGGTTCCTTTGGTATCCCGGATCCGGTTCCAAAGTGCTTCTCCAGCCCCTCGGAACATCCTGGGCGCTGCCTGGCTGTAGACCAAAAAGCCGCCCACCACGGTACAGACCAAGGAAGCCAGGAAGATCCGTGGATAGGAAGCCGGGAACGGGACCACTTGATACAAGTCCCCGCCTACTGCAGGGAACACCGCCATGGGGATGGCTCCGATCAGGCTCAGGATGAAATACATGGTGCCCGTCCGCTGGTCTTCCACGCAGAGGTAAGGCTCCTGGGGACTGCGCATCCCCTGCCAGATCCGGAAAGGCAGATAGGCAGAAAGCAGGGCCCCCAAGAATTCAATAGGAATGAAATTGGGATTCCCCCCAGTCACCGCCATGGCCGCCGCTGCCCCCAGGGCCGCTGCAATGGCCCCGGTCCGTCCGAAGATCAGCCCGTACGGCACGGACAACATGGCCTGGAGCCGCAGGCCGGAAAGTCCTGGCACCACCTGGACCAGCTGCGAAAGCGCAAATAAAAGCCCATACAAAAGGAACAGGACAACGCCTGTTTTCACACGTTCACCCATGAATCAGACCCCTTTTTTCTGTTGGTTTTCCTGGAGTGCCTGCCACAGTTCACCGATGGTCCGGTGGAATACTGGATGGACCACCGTTTCAGCGATGGCGGCCAACGGCTCCAGGACAAAGCTCCGGTTGGCCATATCCGGATGGGGCAGCACCAGATCGGCACTGCGGAGGATCTGGTCCCCGAAAAGGAGAAGATCCAGATCGATGTTCCGCTCTCCCCAATGGCGTTTCCGCTGCCGTCCCATCTCCTGTTCGATGGCGAGGAGGGTATGGAGGAGACTTTCCGCATCCCCAGCCCATTCTACTTCAGCAGCACCGTTGAGGAATTCCGGCTGGTCCGTCACCCCATAAGGTTCCGTAGTAAGAAGGGGCGACACCTTCCGCACCCGGACCCCGTGCTGTTCCATCAGCTCCAGAGCCCGGCGGATATTCTGTTCTTTATCCCCCAGGTTGCTCCCCAGGGCCACATAGGCTATCGACATGCCCGGATCGCCTCCAGCATCCGGATCAGCCGGACATTTTCCTTTACATCATGGACCCGCACCATCTGGGCTCCGGCATAAAGGGCTGCAGCCGAAAGGGCCATGGTCCCTTCCAGCCTCTCTTCCGCAGGCAGGTCTCCCAGTACCTTACCGATGAAAGCCTTCCGAGAACCGGCCAGGAGCACGGGGATCCCGTGGCCGGTCATTTCAGCCAGGCCGCTGCACAGGTCCAGGTTTTCTGCCCGGCCTTTGGCAAAGCCCAGCCCCGGATCCAGGATCACCTTATCGTTCCCCAGCCCGGCTTCTGCACAGGCTGCCGCCCGCTCCAGCAGGTATTGGGAGACTTCTCCCACCACATTCTGGTAGCTCCGCATGTCTTCCGTCATCATGGTCTTGGGGGTCCCCCGCATGTGCATCAGCACCAAAGGGGCCTTGGCCCGGGCCGCTGTTTCCAGCATCCGGCCGTCCCCAGTAGCTGCGGTCACGTCATTGATGATGTCCGCTCCAGCTTCCAGGGCCGCTTCTGCCGTATCTGCATGGTAGGTATCCACACTGAGGATGGACACTGGGAAAGCTTTCCGTAGAGCCGCCAGGGCACCTGTCACCCGACGTTTCTCTTCTTCCGGGGTCACCGGATCCGCCCCCGGCCGGGTGGATTCCCCGCCGATATCCAGCAAATCCGCTCCCTCCCGGAGCATGGATTCCGCTTTCTGCAGCAGGGCTTCCTCCCCACTGATCCGGGAACCTGCATAGAAGGAATCCGGGGTCACGTTCAGGATCCCCATGACCCGCATCTTTTCGTAGGTCAGTTTCCGACCATCAGCCAAACAGGTCACCATCTCTCCCGGCTCCAGGAACGCTTGGAGATCATCCAGGACGCCCTGGATGCCGAACCAGCCGGCCATGGTCTTCAGTTTCTGTTTCAAGGCTTGGTACTGCCGCCGGTTCCCCAAGAGGATCACATCCACCCGGTCCAAGCTGCAGTTGATGGTCCCCTTGGGATTCACACAGTCCCCTCCCAGGGACAGCATTTCCTGTTTGATGATGTTGGCCGCTGGAGTCCGGATGGAAAGGAGCTTCAACGGCAGGACTGCCGCCTTGGGGGCCATGAGCCCAATGCCGGCCGGATGGACTTCCAGTTTTTCCATTTCGGTACGGATCCGCTCTGCAGGAATGGTCAGAAACATATCACACCTCTTTTTCTACAGTTGCAAAGGCATTGTGGTTGTGGATGCTTTCTTCACTTTCCACTGTGACGGTGTACCAGTCGATCCGGGGATCCCCGTTGAGCTGGAGGGCGATTTCCCGGACCGCATCTTCTACGAACCGGGGATTTTCATAGGCCATTTCTGTGACGAATTTTTCGTCCGGCCGTTTCAGCAGGGAATACAGGGGCGTAGAAGCTCCCTTTTCCGCCATTTCCACCAGTTCTTCGATCCACACCGGCTGGGCAGTACGGATGCGGATCTTGGCCCAGGCCCGCTGGTTGTGGGCACCATACTTGCTGATTTCCTTGGAGCAGGGACACAGGGTATGAATGGGCACATCCACCCCCACTTCCAGGATAAAGGTTTCGCCCTTTTCTGCCCGGAAATGGCACTCCACGTCCAAATAGCTTTCGATGCCGCTGACCGGGGCCTTCTTGGTCACGAAGTAGGGACAATCGAATTCCAGTAGGGCTTTCCGGGCTTCCAGCTTCTGCCGCAGCCCATCCAGCACTTCCTCCAATTCATGAGGACGGATGGGTCCCACCTGCTTCAGGCATTCCACGAAGCGGCTCATGTGGGTCCCCCGCTGTTCCTGGGGCAGATCCACTGCCAGGGTCACATGGGCCACCGTATGCTGGCTGCCTTTTTCCCGGTCCGCCAGGCAGATGGGCCAGCGCAGGTCCTTGATCCCCACATGTTTCAGTGCGATATGGCGCAGATCCTGCTGCGCCTGGACATCTTTCAGCATGATTCACCTCGATACACGATCCCGCTTGTCTTGGTCTCCCAGACCTGGACTTCATACAGGGTGTAGTTGGCCCCGGTGAGAGGTTCCTTCAGTTTGTTCCAGACCCATACCGCGATGTTCTCTGCCGAAGGCTGGGGCAGGATGTCGTTCAGGCAGTGATGGTCCAATTGGTCCACCACCAGCTCTTTCACTGTGTGTTTGAACTGGACGAAATCCAATACCATCCCTTCTGCGTCAGGATGGCCTTCCACCTTCACCACCAGCTTATAGGTATGGCCGTGGAGATGTTCGCATTTGCCGTGATAATTGGGCAGATAGTGGGCTGCGTCGAACTCGAATTCCTTGATACAGATCATATGGTTCCCTCCTGGAGATCAAAATCATTCTGCCGTAACGCTTCATAAAGGACAATGGACACCGAATTGGCCAGATTCAGGGACCGGGCCTCACTGACCATGGGGATCCGCACACATTCCTCTGCATGGGCCAGCCGGAAGCTTTCCGGAAGGCCGGCGCTCTCCTTGCCGAAAATCAGCAGGGAATCGGGCCCGTAATGGACCCGGCTGTAGGATTTATAGGCATGGGTGGTCAAAAGGAACCGGGGACTGTCCGGATAGGCGGCCAGCACCTCCTCCACCGAATCATAATAGTGGATGTCCACCAGATGCCAGTAATCCAGGCCCGCCCGCTTCAGGTATCTGTCATCCACGGAAAAGCCCAAAGGCCGCACCAAGTGCAGGCTGGCCCCGGTGGCCGCGCAGAGCCGGGCGATGTTCCCCGTATTTCCGGGGATTTCCGGCTCTACCAGTACAACATGCATCATTTCAAAACGCCTCCATCCCAGTCATTGCCGGAAATGGCGATGATCTTCTTCATCTGTTCGTGGAGATTCAGGATCTTCTCCGCATAATAACTGCCGGTGGCCCATTTGCCGTTGAGCTGGGACCAGCGGGTGTAAAATCCGTTCTGGATCTTTCCTTTGTACACCAGATAATACCGGGGATCGATTACCGGAGTGGCCGGCAGCCGGTCCGTGGTATAGGCCATGAGATGCTGGACATGGGCCCGCACCCCATCCCGAGGGGTAGGGAAATACGCTCCCCGGACGGTGGCACTGGTGGTCCCCAGGCCGCAGAAATTGTTCTGTTCCGGCACTACCGTGCCCCCGAACCGGAAAAACCCGGTTTCCAGGAGGGCCTGGCAGAACACAATATCCCAGCGCAGCCCTTCCCGGCCGGCTTCCTGGTAATACAGATCCACGATTTCTTCCGGCGTGGCCTTGATGGGCAGTTTGGGATTGTACCGGCGCAGCAGCACTACGGCCTGGTCCCGGCTGGCTTCCGCCGGCCCGGCAATGGTCACTTCCTGGTAGTTTTCCGGCAGTTCCCACAGCTTGGCAGTGGTGGTCAGCCGGTTGATGATGATTTTCAGGCTGGGATCCGTAATCACCCGATCCTGGTTCTCCAGTTTCAGGAGCTTGTCTGGATCCGGCCACTGGGGCAGCACCAAGGTGTCCCCGCTCACCGCCAGATAACCCTTCCGGATCACCAGGGGCGGTTGGGATGCCGGGCGTGCATCACGGCCGAGGTCCGTCTTTTCCCGGCTTTCCGTGCGCAGTTCTCTTTGGGGATTAGCCGCGGCCACTTTCTTCGGATGGCTTTGGCTCCCATTGGGGATCTTTTTTTCCGGCTGCTCCCGAGCCGCCTTTTCTTCCTGTTTCCGCTGCTTCCGGATCCGTTCCCGGAAACCAAGGGTTTTCTTTTTCTTTTCCGGTTCCCGTTCCTTTTGGATTTTTTCTTTTTTCTCCGTTTTCTTTTTCTGGAGATGGGAAAGGGGTCCCTCGGTTTCGTCCAGAAGGACAGTTTCCGCCGGTTTGGCTCCCTGTTCCAGTGGGGACGCCCAAACGGTACCGGTCCCCAGCAGGCCGGCCAGGGCAAGGCCCAGGGCCAGCCGTTTTTGTTTCTTGTTCAATGGGTCATACCTCGTTCTGCAATGGATTTTTCGGGAGACGTGCTCCCCTTCCCCCTCTGTCTTCCTTATTTCTTTTCTGTTCCTTTTCCAATCCGGGGAAATACCCACAGGCTCACCAGCATCACCACAGCAGCCACGATGATTCCAAGGCTGGTGGAATTCAGGATGCCGATGCCCTTTCCTCCGTTGAAGAATTTCAGGCCCAGCACTACAGCCACCCCCAGGACGGCAGAACAGAAAGCCCCCTTGGTGGAAGCCTTTTCCGTAAACAGCCCGAACAGGAACGGGGCCGCCAAGGAAACGGTCATCAGGGAATAGAAGATGGCCAGGGCGGTGATGATGTTGGCCATGTAGTAGGCGATGAAGATCCCGGCGATGCCGCAGAGCACCGTCAGTTTCCGGCTTACCTTCAGCAGCTCGGCGTCGGAGATTTCCGGATGGAAGAAGGTCTTGTACAAATCCTTGGATAAGGAGGTGGCCAGCATATAGAGCACCGTGTCACTGGTGCTGACTTCTGCCGCAAAAATGGCGGACAAAGCCAGGGCGGATACCCCAAAAGGCATCATTTCCTTCATGGCTTTGGGCAGGGCCAGTTCCTGGTTCCCCAGATCCGGGAAGGCTGCATAAGCGCACATGCCGATGAGCATGGGCAGGAAGGCGAAGAGGAGCTGGACGATGCCGTTCCACAGGGTCCCCACCCGGACGGCTTTTTCATCCTTGGCTGCATAGACTTTCCCGATGAGGCCGGGAGAGATGCAGAAGGCCGGGGTCAGCATCAGGAAATATCCCAGGATGGCCGTGGTTCCCATCCCGTCCCAGGCAAAATACTTGGCCGTCCGGGCACCGTCTCCCATATGGCTGGATACGGCAGCCTGGAGTCCGCTCCAGCCTCCCACGTACTGGAGCGCAAACGGCGTTGCGATGCAGAAGCCCAGCAGGATGACGATCAGTTCGATGATGTTCACGATGGCGGCACTTTTGATTCCTCCTGCAGAGAAATACAAAGTCACCACAACCGCAGCGATGATGATGCCGTACAGTTTGTCGATCCCTGCCACCACATTGAGGATCCAGGCGATCCCCAGCAGCTGGCCGGAAAACAGGGCCAAGGTCCCGATGGCCATCATGGTAGAAGTGACCCCCCGGAAAGCATGGGAATACCGCAGATCCAGGTAATCCCCCATGGTGTACAGGTTGTGTTTCTGGGCCACTCTCCAGACCGCCGGTCCCACGATATAGGCCAGGATCAGGGACCCCAGGCCGCTGCAGCCGATCCACCACCAGCTGGATACTCCGAACTTATAGGCCAGTCCCGTTACCCCTACGGTAGATCCTGCTCCGATGTTGGCGGCGATCAGGGTGGTGAACAGAAGCCCTGCATTGAAAGAACGGCCCCCCACAAAGAAATCCGAAGCCCCCTTCACATGCTTCCCCACCAGATGCCCCAGCAGGATCAGCAGCAGCGCATAACCGACGATTACCCCAAGATACAAATTCAACACAATCACCTCAAAAAATTTTTTGTAAGGTGCGACTGGAACTCAACAATCTTCATTGTACTTTACTTGGGGCTGGTTGTAAAGGAAAAAGGGGCTGCTGCCCACGCAGCAACCCCTTTTGATCAGCAGATTCACTTGGCCATTTCCACATTGGCAGGTATTTCTGCCAATGGTTCCGTCACCCCTTCCCGTTCCAGGCTGGCCTGGACATGGCGTACCGCACAGGACAGGGTGTAGTTGATGACGAAATACACCAGGGCTGCGAAGCCGAAGAGGACGAACACATCGGATACGTTGATGGTGCCGGTGCCGTTGTAGAGAGCTGCTCCGCTCAGCACTTTGTTGACCCGGGCCATCAGTTCGATGGTGGCCACATTGGCCATGAAGGACGTATCCTTGATGATGGTGATCACCTGGCTCATGAGGGTGGGCACGATCTTCCGGAAGGCCTGGGGCAGGATGATGTACCACATCACCTGGACCATGTTGAAGCCCTGGGCATACCCCGCCTCGAATTGGCCTTTGGAAATGGCGTTCAGGCCGCCCCGGATGATTTCTGCGATGATGGCGGATTCAAAGATGGTCAGAGCGATGGTGCACTTGAACAGCAGCTTGGTTTCCACGGAACTCAGGCCGAACATCCGCCGGATGCCGGGAGCCGGGAAGAACACTGTGCCGATGAAAATCCAGAACAGCAGGGGCGTATTCCGGAACAGTTCGATATACGCCGTAGCCGCCCAGCGGAATATCCGTTCTGCCGGACGGGTGCAGTAGTTCCGCACCAGAGCCAAGATGGAAGCGATGCCCAGGCTGGCAGAAACGGAGACCACCGCCAGGAGCACCGTAAAGAAGACCCCTTTCAGCATGAAGGTCATGATATCTGGATTTTTCAGTATGGCAAAACTGCCTGCCAACGTATTCATAGTCGATTCCTCCTCAAGCATTCATCATTTCATCCTGGGCCTTCAGCTTGGCTTCCCATCTGGCTGCCAGGGTGGACAGAGGGAAACAGATCACGAAGAACAGGACACCACAGACGATATAGGCCGGTGCATAGGAGCCGCCGGTAGTGGCTCCGGTCACGAAATTGTAGGTGGAAGAAATCAGATCCGCCCCGCCGATGATGTAGAGCACTGCCGTATTCTTGATCAGATTGCCGATCTGATTCACCGTCGGCGGCAGGATGATTTTGATGGTCTGGGGCAGGATGATGTAGGCCATCTTTTGGGTGTAATCGAAGCCCTGGGCATCCGCCGCCTCGAATTGGCCTTTAGGCACCGCTTCGATCCCGGCCCGGATCACTTCCGCCATATAGGCTCCATGGTAGATCCCCAGGGAAATGATCCCGGCGGCCAGGACCCCGATCTTATGGCCCGAGAAGGAAAGGGCATAATAGAGGATGCACAGCTGCAGGATGAGCGGCGTATTCTGGATGGCTTCCACATAGATCCGGTTCAGGGTCTTGGGGACCTGCCGGGAGCTGACGCCCATGAGGCCCAACAGGACCCCCAGCACCGCTGCAATCAGGATGCCGCCCAAAGCACTTTCCACTGTAACGGAAAAGCCTTGGATAAAATTCGCTTTGTGGGCCAGGACCACCGCCCAGGCTCTTTCTGAAAATAAACCGCCCATAATCCATTCCTCCTGTAAAAACGAAGGGCAATCCTGTCTGAGCACTGCGCCGAGGGAGGATTGCCGCTTCCTGTCATGCCTTATTTGTCCAGATTGTATTTGGCTTCCAGCTTCTTGATGGTACCGTCCTTCAGCCAGCCCTGCACGGCTTCTTCACAGAACTTGCTCATGCCGGAACCCTTCTTGGTGGCCAGGCCGTATTCCTGGGGGGCGAACTGTTCTTTGATGAAGGTCCGGTCGTCGGTGTGGTAAATGGCCAGGATGGATTTATCCACGCAGAAGGCGGAAACTTCGCCGGAAGACAGGGCCGTGGAAATAGCCGGATAATCCGCATACTGCTTGAAGCTGACTCCTTTGTTCCAGGTGGCTGCATCGAAGCTCTTGGGATCGAAGCCGTCCCCATCGATGACCTTGGCTTTGATCATGGCTTCTACCAAAGCCTTGGCAGAAGTGGAACCGGAGGATACCCCTACTACCTTGCCTTTCAGATCAGCCAGGGTATTGATGTTGCTGGCTTTTTCTACCAGGACCCCTACATGGTCCGTATAGTACGGCGTGGTGAAATCCCAGGATTTTTTCCGTTCCGGGGTGATGGTGAAGGTAGCGGCTACCATATCGATATCCCCGGAATCCAGCAGTGCGGTACGGGTGGCTGCCGTCACCGGCGTATATTCCACATCCACTCCCAGTTTCTTGGCCAGTTCAGCTCCCAGTTCCACTTCCAGGCCGGTGAATTTCCCGGTGGCCGGATCCTGGTACCCAAAACCTTTGGTCACGTTCTTCACGCCCACCCGCAGGACGCCACGTTTCTTGATGGCGGCGATGTCTTCCGCTACATTGGAGGATTTACCTGTATCGGCGCTCTTTTTCTCGTCCCCGCAGCCCGCAAACAAAGAAACGGCCATCAGGACGGTGACACCCACTGCAAAGATCTTGCTCAGCTTGCCTAACTTTTTCATGATAAAACCTCCCCATATTGCTGCTTTTCTCCTCTATGATTATCGCCGGTATATCAGCGGATAATCTTGCTCAAGAATTTCTTTACCCGGTCATTGGTAGGATTCACGAAGAAATGGTCCGGAGTCCCTTCGTCGATGATCTGTCCGTTTTCCATGAAGACGATCCGGTCGGCCACCTGCCGGGCAAACCCCATTTCATGGGTCACCACCACCATGGTGATGTTCCCCTCTTTGGCCAGCTTGATCATCACGTCCAGCACTTCCTGGATGGTTTCCGGATCCAGTGCAGAGGTAGGTTCATCGAAGAGGATGATCTTGCTTTCATCGCACAGGGCCCGGGCAATGGCAATCCGCTGCTGCTGCCCGCCGGATAAGGTGGTGGGATACACATTGGCTTTGTGCCGGAGCCCTACCACTTCCAGATAATGATAGGCAGTCTTTTCTGCGTCTTCTTTGCTCTTGTGCTTGAGCTTCATGGGTGCCAGGGTCAAGTTCTGGAGCACCGTCATGTGAGGATACAGATTGAACTGCTGGAACACCATGGACATGTTGTCCCGGATGATCTGGGTCCGGTTTTTCCGAGTCAGTTCCGTCCCATTGATGTACACATGCCCATCCGTGGGTTCTTCCAGGAAATTCATGCACCGGACGGTGGTGGATTTCCCCGAACCGGACGGCCCGATGATTACCAGTTTTTCTCCTTCCTTCACTTCCAAGTTGACGTCCTTCAAGACATGGTTGGTGCCAAAGTACTTGTTGACGTGCTCCAGTTTGATCATCATAGCCATCCCTGCTTTCATTTAATTTACAATCATTACATCTTATTTTAGTAAATACTGTTCGTATAGCTTCGAACAATTACGATTATAACTAAAATACGGTTTGTGTAAATCCGTTCACAAATAGTTCACAAATAATTGTCACGAAAACGAGAAAATTGTTACGTTGTTTACTCTATTTCTAATATTATTCTGTATACAATATGTAATAATGTTCGGGAACACCTCGTATTATATATAATAATTACATGAAAATGAACGGAAATAACATAAAAAAAAAAGGGTGTTGCACATTGCGTGCAACATCCCCCTCACCTCACAGTTCCAGTCCCGTTGTCGGGTCCAGACCCATGGCGATATTCATGTTTTCGATGGCCGCGCCGCTGGCTCCTTTGCCCAAGTTGTCGAACTGGGCGGAGACGGTGAACCGATCCTCGTTGCCGCAGATGAAGATCCGCAGGGAATCTTTCCCGGCCAGGGTATTGGACCCCAACATCTTGGGCATTTCCTCCGATTGGACCACGGTAATGAAAGCCTGATCCTTGAAAAAGTCCGCATACAGTTTCCGGATGGCGGCCAGGCTCAGATCTGCCGGCATCCGGAAGCCCGCCGTCACCAGCATCCCGGCATAATAGGGCGCCACGATGGGCAGGAAGATCGGTGCCTGTTCCAGCCCAGCATATTTCAAGATTTCCGGCAGATGTTTGTGCTGCTGGCCCAAGGCATAGATCCGGGGCGCATCCAGTTCCTGATCATGGAGATTTTCATAAGAAGCGATCATCTTCTTGCCCCCGCCGGAATATCCGGTCAGGGAAGTCAGGGTATAGAGCCCGTCTGCCGGGATCAGCTGGGCCTTCACCAGGGGAGCCAGGACGGCAATGGAGCCGGTGGCATGGCAGCCCGGATTGGCGATCCGGCTGCTTTCCTGGATGGCATGGAAATAGCTGGGGCCCAGTTCTGGGAACCCGTAAGCCCAGCCCGGGTCGCAGCGGAAAGCTGTAGAGGTGTCGATGATCTTGGTTTCGCAGTCTTTGGCAGCTTCAGCCACTTCCCGAGAAGCTGCATCCGGCAGGCACAGGAAAGCCACATCGGCCTGGTCGATCTTTTCCAGCCGGGCGTCCAGGTTCTTCCGCAGGTCACTGCTGATGGACAGCAGTTCGATATCCTCCCGCTGCTTCAGGCGCTGGGCCAGCCGCAGCCCCGTCGTCCCTTCACCGCCATCGATAAACACTTTAAACATCATGACCACCCCTCATTCTCAGGTACTTTGTAAAATTAGAAGTAGGACCATTATAGCACAGTTGGAGGGAGAGGGACAGATACTTTTTGAGATTTTTGCATAAAAATGCAAAGAGACCAGGGAACATGCCCTAGTCTCTTCTCATATTTATCCTTTTTTATTGAATAAACACCGCATAGAATTCAGCACACAGAGGATCAGCACCCCGGTATCAGCGAAAATGGCGAACCACATGTTGATGAACCCAAGGGCCCCCAGCACCAGGCTGATGCCCTTGATGCCGATGGCGAAAACGATATTCTGGTACACGATGCCCACGCATTTCCGGGCAATCCGGATGGCTTTGCTGATTTTCAATGGGTCGTCATCCATGAGCACCACATCCGCCGCTTCGATGGCCGCATCGCTGCCCAGGGCCCCCATGGCAATCCCGATATCTGCCAGGGACAGTACAGGGGCATCGTTGATCCCGTCTCCCACAAAGGCCACTTTCTCCTTGGGGTCCTTCCGGCGGATCAGGGCTTCCACCTGCTCCACTTTTCCCTGGGGCAGCAGTTCGCTGTGGACTTCGTCGATGGCCAGTTCCTTGGCCACCGCTTCAGCAGTCCGTTTTTCATCTCCGGTGAGCATGATCACTTTCTTCACCCCGTTGGCCTTCAGAGCCTGGACGGCTTCTTGGGAATGGGCCTTGATCCGGTCCGCAATCAAAATGTGCCCGTGGTATGCCCCGTCGATGGCCACGTGGACCAAGGTCCCCACCATATGGCAGTTTACATAGGGGATGTGGAGCATGTCCATGAGCTTGGCGTTCCCGGCAGCGACGGTATGGCCGTCCACCTGGGCCACCACCCCTTTGCCTCCGTATTCCTGGATATCCGTCACTCGGTTCCGATCAATGGGCTTGCCATAGGCCCGCTGGAGGCTCTTGCTGATGGGATGGCTGGAAGCACATTCCGCCAGAGCAGCCACTTCCAGCACTTTCTTTTCTTCCAATTTATTATGATGGACCGCCGAAACCTCGAACACGCCCTGGGTCAAGGTCCCCGTTTTATCCATCACCACATAGGCGGTATGGGCCAGGGTCTCCATGTAGTTGGAGCCTTTGATCAAGATCCCCTGCCGGCTGGCCCCGCCGATCCCCGCGAAGAAGCTGAGGGGAATGGACAGCACCAAGGCGCAGGGGCAGCTGACCACCAAAAACAACAGGCTCCGGTACAACCACATATGCCACAGAGGGGCTTCCCCCATGGCCAGCCGCACCAAGGGAGGCAATAGGAACAAGGCCAGGGCCGCACTACACACGGCTGGCGTATAGACCCGAGCGAATTTGGTGATGAACACTTCAGATTTGGCCTTCCGGGAACTGGCATCTTCCACCAGTTCCAGGATCTTAGAAACGGTGGATTCCCCGAACTCTTTGGTGGTCTCAATGGTCAGGACTCCGTTCAAGTTGATGCAGCCGCTGATCACTTCATCCCCCGCCCCCACTTCCCGGGGCAGGCTCTCTCCCGTGAGGGCCGCCGTATCCAGATTGGACCGTCCTTCCACCACCCGTCCGTCGATGGGGACCTTTTCCCCTGGCTGGACGATGATCCGGGTGCCGATGGCCACTTCATCCGGATCCACCTGGACCAGTTTCCCGTCCTGCTCCACATTGGCGTAGTCCGGGCGGATATCCATGAGCTCGCTGATGTTCCGGCGGCTTTTGCCCACGGCGTAGTCTTCGAACAGTTCCCCCACCTGGTAGAACAGCATGACTGCCACGGCTTCCGCATAGTCCCCATTCTGGTAGATGCCCAGGCCGAAAGCCCCCAAACTAGCCACTGCCATCAGGAAATTCTCATCCAGCACCTGGCCTTTCCGGATGTTCTTCACCGCCTTCAGCAGGATGTCCCAGGAAACGATCAAGTAGGCCGCCAAATAGGGCAGCAGATGGAAGATCCGGTATTCCAGGGAAACTCCCTCTCCTTTCCAGGCTTCCGGCAGGAACGCCGCGGCCACTGTCAGGATGAAAGATACGGCGATCCGTCCGATCATCACTTTGTCTTCTTTTTCCATGGCCCTCTCCTTCTCCGGTTACGATTCAGCAGCATTTTAACAGTAAATCTTGAAATCATCGTCCAGTTTGGCCACGGCAGCCTGGCACCGGCCCATGACTTCCTGGGGATCCGCGCCCTCTTCAAAGGTCACCTTCAGCTTCAGCAGCATGAAGTTCAAAACGGCATCCTGGACGCCCGGGGTGGCTTTCACCGCTGCTTCCATCTTGGCGGCACAGTTGGCGCAATCCACATCCACTTTGTAGCTTTTTTTCATGATCCATCCCTCCATTTGTTTTATAACGATTAAACATTTATTTAATTGATTTCCTGCATTATTTATACTACAAACCCAAAAAATAAGCAAGAGGAAGGGGAATTTTTCTTTTTCCGCTTTCTCTTGCTTCAAAAACTGTTTCCTTATTTACAAACTGCTCAAAAGATGGTAGGCCGCGAAGGTGACCACCCACGCCGTAGCCAACTGGAAGAAGGCCTCAAAGAAGGTCCATTTCCAGCTTCCGCTTTCCTTGTGGATGGTGGCCAGAGCGGCAGCACAAGGCACATACAGCAGGCAGAACACCATCAGGCATAGGGCATTGAGGCTGGTGAACCCGATGGCTTCCAAAGCCGCGGTAAATTCCGTCATGCCGGCGCCGGAGCTGGCGTTGGTGATGCCAAAGAGCACGGCGCAGCTGGAGACCACCACTTCCTTGGCGGAGATCCCGGCCAAAAGAGCCAGGCAGATCTGCCAGAAGCCTAGGCCGATGGGCCGGAACACAGGCACCAGTACATGGCCCAGTATGGCGCCAATGCTTTCTCCTGCGTCCGTAGTATAGCCGCTGGGGCCGAAGTTCAGCAAGAACCAGATCAGGATGGTGGCCACGAAAATGGTGGTCCCGGCCTTTTCCAAGTAGCTCTTAACCTTTTCCCACATATAGATGCCTACGGTATGGAAATCGGGCATCTTGTATTCCGGCAGCTCAATCAAGAGATAATCTTCCGTCTGCCGGTTCTGGGCTTTTTCGATGCCGTGGAGCAGCAGGGCCACCAGGATGGCCACCACAAGACCGATCAGGTACATGGAATAGGCCACCACCATGGCGTGGCTGCCGAAGAACATTTCCGAAAATAGGATGTAGATAGTGAGCCGTGCATTGCAGCTCATGAACGGAGTGATCAGCATGACCTTGAACCGGTCCCGTTTGTGTTCCAGGGCCCGGGACGCCATGACAGCCGGCACCGTGCACCCAAAACCCAGGAGCAGGGGGATGAAAGCCTTGCCGGAAAGACCCAGGCAGCTCATGATGTCTTCCATGACATAGGCCACCCGAGCCATGTACCCGGAATCTTCCAGGAAGCCCAGGGTCAGGAACAGGATCAGGATGTTGGGCAGGAAGGTGATGATGGTCCCCACCCCGCCCAGGACCCCGTCGATGATCAGGGATTTCAGCCCGTCACTGACAGCCCAGGCAGTGAGCAGCCCTTCCAGCCCGTCCCCGAACCAGCCGATGAAATCTTCCATGTATCCCTTCAGCACATCCCCTACCGTAAAGGTCAGGAAGAACACCACCGCCATGATCAGCAGGAACACCGGAATGCCCCAGACCCGGTCCGTGAGCACCTTGTCCAGCCGGTCGGTGATCTTGTCGCTTTCCTCCTTGTGGAGCAACACTTCGTGGATGATTTCTTCGATAAAGTCGTATTTTTCCCGGATGATCTGGGTCTCATAGTTCTTGTCCAGGATGTCCGGCCGGTCCACCGGGTGCTTCTTCATCACTTCCTGGTCCTGTTCCAGCAGCTTGATGGCGTGCCACCGGGGATTGATGATGTCCGGGTATTTCACTTCCAGTTCCGCGATCAACTGGTCGATCCGGTCCTCGATGGGGTCGGAATAGACCATGGCGTACATTTTGTGGTCCAGCCGATGGGCCCCGATGGCCTTGTGGTCGTGGATCAGCGGGTCCGTGTGTTTGGCATCCCGATGATGGATGGCCGCATGGAGTAAAACATCCAAGCCCCGGCGTTTCCGGGCGGAAACAGGGATCACCGGGATCCCCAGCATTTCCGGCAGCCGGTGCAGGTCGATTTCCATCCCCCGTTTTTCCACGATATCCATCATATTGAGGGCCATGACCACCGGCTTCCCCAGTTCCAGCAGCTGGAGGGTCAGATACAGGCTCCGTTCCAGGGCGGAAGCATCCACTACGTTGATGATCACATCCACTTCATCGCTGAGGATGAAGTCCCGGGAGACGATTTCTTCCATGGTGTAGGAGGTGAGGCTGTAGGTGCCGGGCAGGTCCACCAGATGGATGTTCATGTTGTGGCGCCGGATGGCCCCTTCCACCTTTTCCACCGTGACCCCGGGCCAGTTGGCCACCTTCAGGTTGGCCCCGGTAAAGGCATTGAACAGGGTGGTCTTCCCGCAGTTGGGGTTGCCGATGAAGCCGATGGTGAGATTCTGGGCATCGTGGAGATGCTTTTCAGGCTGCTGCTCAGTCATGGTCCACCTCCACCTTATCCACCGTGATGTTCCGGGTCATATTGTAGCCCAGGGCAAACCGGGTGCCCCGGAGCAGGATCACCATGATGCCCTTCCCCTTTCGGGTGATGCAATGGATCCGGGTCCCCAGGGTCATCCCCAGGGCCTGGAGCCGCCGCTCGATCTGGAACGGCAGGTCGATTTTCGTAACGACTGCAGACTCCCCCGTCTGCAAATCCTTTAAAAGCATGAAATCTTTCCCCCTGTAAGTAAATTCAGGCGCAAAGAAAAAGGCCGCATCTGCTGCAGCCAAAGTTCCATTTACGCAAAACTAACCGCATTTGTAATTATAATCAATTACAGAGGGATTGTCTACTGGGGGCTTCCTCCGGGCAGCCCCGGTCAACGGTCAGCTGTCAACGGTCAAAAAGGCCGCCGAATTTTCGGCGGCCTTTTCCACATCAAAGCAATCCATGCAGTTTTCCCAGTTTTTGGATTTGTTCCAAAGAATAATGAGTGATCCGGGAAATAGTTTCCATCGGGATTTTCTCTTTTAGCATGCCAAGGACGTTGGCTTCCCGTTCTTGCTGCATGCCTTGCTGCATACCTTGCTGCATGCCTTGCTGCATACCTTGCTGCATGCCTTGCTGTATGCCTTGCTGCATACCTTGTTGTATACCCTGTTGTATGCCTTTTTCCAGTCCTTCTTTTCTGCCTTCTTCTGCGGCTTCTCTCTGGCGTCTTCTGATTTCGTCACTTAAAATCATATATTCTCGCCTCACTTTATCCATGCTTTTCACAAGATGGACTTCCTGATCCAAGCTTTCCACGAATTTTCCCTTTGCCGCTTTTCCTTCCACGTAACGGAGGAAAGCTGCAATGTCAGGATCGGCTGCATTTTCGCTGCCTTTACTGTTCAGGAATACCCTGGCTTCCTCGTCCTTTAATTTTACCCTGTTATCCTCCTGACAGCAATGGGTAAATGTGTAAATCGGCAGATTTCGATGGAACGGATCGAAAGTGCAGATGAAGATTACATAAGACGGATTCAGTTCTTCGTACGGCTTGCCTTTGTCCAATAGTTCCCCATCGATCAGGCTCTGGTAGAAACGGCTGCGTTTGGCCAGGTCGTTCTTGGGGGAATTGGAGCACTGCATCTCGATATCGTAGACTCGTCCCTCATCATCTTCTACATAAACGTCCAGACGGACGCTTTTCCCATCCAAGCGGAGGTCGATGGTCTTTTCGAAATCCTGATAGCGGAGAGAACGGACTTTGATGTCCAAGATTTTTTCGATAAGATGGGTGCAAAGCCTTTCATTACGCATGACATGTTGGAAGAGAAAGTTGTCTCGGATAGTGAGTTCGTCAAAAGTCTTGATTTTTTCCATTGATCTGCCTCCTTATAGAATGGGTATATAGTGAACCCATTCTACGGGAAACAGAAAATCCCTCCCTGTTTTGAAATAGACCGTCATTAAGTGGAAAAAAACCGTCATGAATGGCAAAAGACGTCAAAAACCGGATCCTTAATAAGAAGTCAGACGTCAGATTGTTCGTGATAAAGCAAATCGGATCTACTGCTTAACCGAACAAAAACTGAAGTCTGACATTTCAAGGCCCCTTGGGCCGCATCTGACTTCTTATCAGTCCCTGCAATATAGGAAAGGATCCGTCCCCAGCAAGGGGGCGGATCCTTTCCTTTGGCGTGAGACGTGAGACGCCCAGCGCGAGACGTTTTTTTACTTCAACAACCCGCTTTCTTTCCAAGCCCGGGTCACTTTTTCTCTTTCTTCGTCGGTCATGGGGCACAGGGGCAGCCGGTAGACACCTGCATCGAAGGGGGTCATCTTGGTGACGGCTTCTTTGATGGGGATGGGGTTGCTCACCAGGAACATGCTCCGGGCCTGGGGCACCATGATTTTGTTCAGGTCCCGGGCTCTTTGCACATCGCCCCGTTCGTAGCTCTGCATCAGATCCTGGAGCAGCTGGCCGTTCACGTTGCTGAGGACGGAGATCAGCCCCACGGCCCCCACGCTCATGAAGGGCAGGATCAGGCCGTCGTCGCCGCTGTAAATGGAGAAATCTTCCGGCACCAGACGGTACAGTTCTGCGGTCTGGGCTACATTGCCGGCAGCTTCCTTGATGGCCACGATGTTCTTGCAGTCCCGGGCCAGCCGGGCGATAGTAGCCGGCTGGATATTGCTGCCGGTCCGTCCAGGCACGTTGTAGATCACGATGGGCAGACGGGTCTGATCGGCGATGGTCTTGAAATGCCGGTAGAAACCTTCCTGGGAGGGTTTGTTGTAATAGGGCCCTACGACCAGGACCCCGTCGGCGCCCACTTTTTCTGCCAGCTTGTTCATCTCCAGTACATCCGCCGTATTGTTGGAGCCGGTACCTACGATCACAGGTCCTCTGCCGTTGACTTTGGCGATGACTTTCGTAAAGAGTTCTTCTTTTTCTGCATAGGTCATGGTGGGGGCTTCGCCGCTGGTCCCGCTGACGAGGATGGCGTCGGAGCCGTGATCCAGCAGCCAGGAGGCGAATTCTGCCGTCCCGTCCGCATTCAGGGACCCGTCTTCATGGAAGAAGGTCACCATGGCTGTAATGAGTCTACCGAAATAAGGTTTCTTATTCATGCTAACCACCTTTTTAAGATTGGAAAGCAGCGTGCAGGGCATTGACTGCTTCTTTTACCTGTTCTTCCCGTACGATGGCGGAAATCAGGTTGTCTGAATCTGTCGTTTGAAGGATTTCGATGCCAGCCTTGGCCAGGGCATTGATGAAACGGGCCATGATGCCGGGGACCCCGCCCATATGGGAGCCCACCACCGTGACTTTGGCGCAGTTTTCCACTTTGGTGTACTTGCAGTTCTCCGCCTGCAGGACTTTTTCCGCATCTGCCGTAGCGGCACTGTAGACGGCGAACATCAAAGAATGGGGCTGGAGGCTCATGGTGCCGATGCTCACCCCGTTTTTGGCCAGGGTGTCGAACAATTCCGCACCATCTTTGCTTTCCAGGTTCACGGAGAAGAAGGCGATGTTGTTCTTGCTGGCCACCCCGCAGGCATGGTTCTGTTCCAGGGAATCGGTCTCTTCCATTTCCTTGGGCTGGTCTTCTTTGCTGATCAGGGTCCCAGGGGCTTCGGAGAAAGTGCTCTTCACCACCATGGGGACTCCGTAGCGCATGACGATCTCTACCGCCCGGGGATGGATCACTTTGGCGCCCTGATGGGCCATTTCCCGGATTTCATCGTAAGAGATCTGCTTGATGATGTGGGCATCTTTCACAATCCGGGGATCGGCGGTCATGACGCCGTCCACGTCCGTATAGATTTCCACTTTTTCCGCATGGACAGCCACACCAAAGGCAGCCGCCGAAGTATCGCTCCCGCCCCGGCCTAGGGTGGTCACATTCTTGTGGTCCGGGGTCACCCCCTGGAAGCCGCAGACCACAGGGATGATCCCCTGTTCCACCAGTTCCAGCAGGTTGTCCGGTTCTACGGTGCGGATCTTGGCATTGCCGTATTCTTCGTCGGTGATCATGCCGGCCTGGCCACCGGTGAGGGCTTTGGCCTTCAGGCCTCTTTCCTGGAGGGTGGCAGCCATGACGGTGGAAGAAATGATTTCCCCGCAGGCCATCAAGAGATCCAGTTCATGGGGAGCCGGATTCGGGTTCACACTTTTCAGCATATCGATCATGGTATCCGTGGCAAAGGGGTCCCCTCTCCGCCCCATGGCAGAGACCACCACAATGGGGGCATACCCTTGGGCAATGGCTTCCTGGACTTTGCCCACCACTTTTTCACGGGATACAGGCGTAGCTACGGACGTTCCTCCGAATTTTTGTACAATGATTTTCATTTTACACTCAGGCTCCCCTCAAATTCTCTTCTTTTCTCTTACAGCCAGCCGTTCTTCACCATGGTTTCTGCGATCTGCAGGGTGTTGAGAGCGGCCCCTTTGCGGATCTGGTCTCCTACGCACCAGAAGTTGAAGCTGTTGGCGGCGGATTCATCCCTTCTCAGACGGCCCACATACACATCGTTCTTTCCGGAGGTGTAGAGGGGCATGGGATAGATCTGCTGGGAGGGATCATCTTGGAGCACAACGCCCGGGAAGTTGGCCAGGGCCTTGCGGATGTCTTCCAATTCCACATCATGTTCCAGTTCCACGTTGACGGATTCACTGTGGCTCCGGTAGACAGGGACCCGGACGGTGGTCGCGGTGACCCGCAGTTCCGGATCGGAGAAGATTTTCTTGGTCTCGTTGACCATCTTCATTTCTTCCTTGGTGTACAGGTTGTCCAGGAAAATATCGATCTGGGGCACCAGGTTCAGGGCCAGAGGGAAATGTTTTTGGGCGCTGGCGCTGGGGAAGATCTTGGCGGTCATTTCTTCGCCCCGGGCTGCCTGTTTGATCTGGTTTTCCAGTTCGTCCAGGCCGTCCTTGCCGGCACCGGAAGCAGCCTGGTAGGTGGAGACGATGATCCGTTTGATCCGGGCCAGGTCATAGATGGGTTTCAGGGCCATCACCATGATGATGGTGGAGCAGTTGGGGTTGGCGATGATCCCATGATGTTTGGTGATGTCCTGGGGATTCACTTCCGGGACGATCAGGGGCACATCCGGGTCCATCCGGTAGGTGCTGGAGTTGTCGATGACCACGGCCCCGGCCTTGACAGCGATGGGAGCAAAGGTCTTGGAGATGCTGCCGCCGGCGAACAGGGCCACATCCACTCCATTGAAGGAATCGGCCTTGGCTTCTTCCACTTTATAAGTCTTGCCCCGGACGGTGAGTTCCTTGCCGGCGCTGCGGGCAGATGCTAGCAGTTTCAGGTTCTTGAAGGGGAAATCCCGTTCGTTCAGCAGATTGATGAATTCCTGTCCAACGGCGCCCGTAGCACCCAGGATGGCCAAATTGTATTCTTTCATGGTATTCGTCTCCTTTGTCCTTAGTCCAAAATCTGATCCAGCCCGTACACCAGGCCTTTGCGGTTCACCATGGTCCGGCAGCCCAGCATCACCCCGGGCATGTAGCATTCTCGGCTCACCGGGTCGTTGCGCACGGTAAGGGTCTCGCCCATGCTGCCGAAGATGATTTCCTGGCTAGCCACGAACCCGGGCAGCCGCACGCTATGGATCCGCATCCCTTCATATTCGCTGCCTCTGGCATGGGGCAGTTTCTCTTCTTCATCCGGGTTCCCCTGCTGGACGAAGCCGCCCCGGACTTCCGCCAGTTTCTGGGCGGTGAGGATGGCTGTGCCGCTGGGAGCATCCAACTTCTTGTCATGATGCATTTCGATGATTTCCACCTGGGGGAAGTATTTGGCCACTTCTGCAGCAATCTTCATCATCAGGACGGCCCCCATGGAGAAGTTGGGGCACACCAGGATGCCCACGCCGTTCTTTTCTGCCAGGCCCTTCAGTTCTTCCAGGTTCTCTTTGGTGAACCCGGTGGTCCCTACTACCGCATTGACACCGGCATTCAGGACGGTCCGCAGGTTCCCCATGACCACGTCCGGCCGGGTGAAATCCACCACCACATCGGGTTTCCGGGTTTCCAGGGCCTGGGCCAGGTCCGTATCCACCGGGCAGCCCTCCACGGTCTTGTCTTTGCCGAACACATCCACGGCGCCCACCAGTTCCATATCTTTCTGCTGCAGGACCGTCTGCACCACCGTATGCCCCATTCTGCCCAAGGCACCGTTTACCATTACTCTGATCATTTTCTGCATCTCTCCTTTGAATTCCTTTGGGAGACAAAAAAGCAGGTCATCGAGGTGAGCCCAATGACCTGCAAGAAAAGAAGCCGCTCCTGCTCCCGCAGGGGACTTGGTTCCGTTCCCATTGATAGCTCTCCACCCAAAGGCGACAGTCTGCAGGTTCTTCACCTGCATCCCAGCATAAGCGCGCACCCGCAGCTCTGCTTCGGCGGTTCCCCTTTCGTTCCCTTCTTCGGTGTCCCTCTGGGAATTACTGATGTTTTCCGCGCCTCTATCTTTTTGTTCAATTATGGTTACAGTATAGGAGTTTCTGCCTATCTTGTCAACCTTTATTCCGCCACTTTGGCAATTTCTTTCAGTCCCGGAGGTTTTTCCGGAGTTCTGCCTGTGTCCGGCTGAAGAAATTTGTTAAATCTTTTACAAACTGCTGGGAATACACCGTGCTGTCGATGGTGCTCCGCTTGGCAAAGATGGCTTTCTGCTGGGCCAGAGATTGGCCTTCATAGCTGTGGAGGGCCTCCACCAATCCTTCGTAGGTGGCGCCGTAGCTGTAATCCGGAGTGCTTTCCATCTGGCGGCCCAAGGCCAGGTAGAAAGCGTTCCATTCTTCCGGGGTCAGCTGCTTCTGGAGTGCCGCCATACAGCCCCGGACCAGATGGGCCTTCAGATAGATGTATTCCCGCAGGGCCGTTTCCCGTTGTTCCGGGAACAATTTGAACCATTCATAGAGCTGATAGCCGCCCCAGTCTCCCATTGTGTCCACGGCGCTGATCATTTTCTTCCATTTATTTTCCATGGTCTGCCTCATTTCGTGGTGCTGCCGAAGCCGCCGCTCCGTTCCTGTTTGGGAGCTTTGGCGTCATCGTCAGCCAATAGGTAGGTATAAAAGATCCCTTGGGCCACCCGTTCTCCCTTTTCCAGGGTCACAGGTACATCCCCGTCGTTGGCCAGGGCCAGCAGCAGATGGCCTTCATTGTCGGGATTGTTGTAGTAATCTGCATCCACGATGCCCTCGTTGTTCACCAGGCGCAGATGGCGCTTCACAGCCATGCTGGAGCGGATGTGGATGCCCAGGTATTCATTGTCCTGCATATAGGCTTTCACCCCGGTGGGGACCATTTTCTGGGTATGGGCCGGAAGGGTCACCGTTTCCGGCAGGTAGATATCGTACCCGGCGCTCCGGGCCGTCTGCCGGCTGGGCAGGGGGAAGTCCATATTTTTATAGGAAGAGATTTTTTCAAAACCGCGGATTTTCATTTCTGGACAGGCTCCTTTGTTTGCTCCATACCCCAGGCCTGGATCTCTTTTTCCAGGACGGCCACGAAGGTCTTGGGAGGGATGGGTCCGAATTCTTCTTTGATCTTTTTCTTTTCCAGGCTCTTCCCTTTCCGGGTCAGCACCTGGATCTGGTTGATCCGGTAGGTATGGTCTTTTTCATTGATTTCTACCGTCATGAGGCATTCTTTGGCCGAATCGGCCTCTTTCAGTTCTTTTTCATACAGATGGTCCAGCAGGCGGATGAAAGAAGGGTTCTTCAGTACCGCCCGGGCAGAAGCCTGGGTCAGGGACTGATCCCGGGAATCCCGCCGGAACGAGGCCAGGTCCGTATAATAGGAGCCGGAAGTGTTTTCTCCCAGAAGGCTCCATTCGGTGGGTTTGGCAGCCAGCGCTTCTCCGGTGCCCCACAGTGTCAGGCAGGAAAAAGCCAAGGCCAGCAGTTGTTTTTTCATAGGCCCACTCCTTCACATTTTTTCATCTCTTCATATTATAAAATCCCCCGGAACAAGTCAAGGGCCTGTCACCGTTCTTTATCTTCCAGGATGGCACGGGCCCGTGCTGCATATTTTTCTTCCACGTCGATGTAATACAGGTCCCGGTCGATCTTTCCCCGGGGCCCGAAATCCCGGATATCCAGCTTGGCTCCGCAGCCGCAGGCAGGTGCCTCACTGGGCAGAGACGTGGAGGCAAAGGGAATCCCTGCTTCCTTCAGCCTTGCCTTGGCTTTTTGCCAGTCTTCTTTGCAGCCTTTTTCTTTGTAAACGGTGATTTTCTTGGAAAAAAAGCCCATCATCGATCTCCTTCCTCAGAACACCCCTGGCCGGCCTTCATGCAGTTTCCCGGATCCACCACCCCATCATCACGGCTCCGGCTGCCCCGGCTGCTTGGAGTTCTGGGAAACGTTCCGGGGTCACTCCCCCCAGGGCATAGACCGGGAGGGGGCTGTGGGCACAGACTTCCCGGAGCCGCTCCAAGCCCCGGGGCGGCAGGCCCGGCTTGCACTGGGTGGGATAGATATGGCTGAAGGTGCAGCAGGATGCCCCCAGCCGGGCCGCTTCCTGGACTTCTGCCAGGCTGTGGCAGGATGCTCCCAGTTTCCCTTGGAACTTCCGGCGCTCTTCCGGCGTCAGGTCCCGCAGTGCAGCCATGGGCAGCTGGAGCCCGTCCGGCTGGAGCCGGCAGGCCGCTTCCGGGAAACTGTGGAACCAGCAGGGGACCCCGGCCGCCCGGCAGCGGGCCAGGACTTCCCGGCCCATGGCCAGATAGGCTTCCAGGGACAGGTCTTTTTCCCGCAGGATCACCCCTGCCGGGCGTTTGGCCAGGATCCGGTCCAGCTGGTCCAGGAAGGGGATCCGGCACAGCCGGCGGTTGGTGATGCAGAACGCGGGGAAAGCCTTACACATCTTCGTCCCAGGGATTGATCCGGATGGGTTCTTTCTGGAGCATGGTCCGCTGTTCCGGCGTGAAGTGGCTCCGGCGGATCACCGCTTCATAGACGAATTCCCGGAAGTATTTTTCCGAGCAGACGAAATACCCGTCCTTCCCTACCTCCTTGCCCCAGGAGTTCTCGATTTTCCACCGGGTGGGCCGGCCATTGCCATCGAAATCCACTCCGGTAAGGAGCATGGCATGGGTGGCGGAACTGGCTCCGTATTCCAGCCGTTTCCCTTTGGGCATCTCCAGGGAGAACCCGCCCAGGAGTCTTTCCACTTGGACGCTGTCCGGATCCCAGATGCCTTCCTTCCGGGCCCCGTAGGCCCCGGCATCGCAGGCGAACCACACCGGCTCTCCGGCCTGGAGCTGACGGATGCACAGGTCTTCCAGAGCTTCCTGGGACAGGTTCAGGGCGGCCATATCCCGGCCCACCATATTTTCCACAGCATGGAACACGATGGGGGTATCCAGTTCCTTGTCCGGAGTCGGTTCGTTGATCACCGGCAGATACTCCTCCAGGGCCAGCCCCACATATTTCTCATAGAACTCCTTGGGCGTCAGGTTCCTGTCGCAGTGGTACTGCTTCTCCTTGTCCCGCCAGGCGAAATCGAAGGTCTCCACAGGGGCCCCGAAGGCGATGCACTCCGCTTTATAGACTTCGGCCAGCATTTCCTTTTTCCGGGGATAGGGATCTTCCCCGGCCTGGACCAGTTCCCGCAGTTCCAAGGCATCCTTCCGCAGCAGCCGGTTCATGGCAGCCAGGAAACGGTCCGTATGTTCCGATTGGTAAGATTCCGGCCAGGCCGTTTGGGGCATCACCCCGTATTTTTCCACCAGATGGGCGGCTTCGCTCCAGTAGCCCCCGTCCACCATGCCCCGGAGCACGTACTGCATGCTCTGGCCCTTCACCGGTTCCCCGGCCTGCTGGATCGCCATTTCCAAAAAGTTGTTGGCTTTTTCCAGCTTGTCATAGAAGCTGAGGTGGTTCTGGGACAACTGGAACTGTTCCAGTCCGCATTTTTCCGCCACGATTTCCCGGAGGATGTTGAGAGCCGCAAAAAGCCAGCACCGGCCGGATTTCTGCTGGGCGGTGATGCCCCGGGTCTTCACTTCCACCGCAAAAGGTCCCTGGTGGAGGGCCGCTTTCATGGGCACGAAGGCCAAGTCGGCCAGATCGGTCTTGGCCAGGGCGCTGTTCAGGGTCTGGGCTTCCCGGTCTTTTTCATAGGCAGAACGGAATTCCTGCAAAAGCGCATCGTCGATTTCTTTCATAACAGTCCATTTCCTTTCTCAAAGCATGATATTTTCAAGCGAATCCTATTTTTTCAGGGCAATCCCAGCGCCCAGCAACATCAGTGCCATACCCGCTGCCATGGAAAGGGTGATGGCCTCTCCCAGCAGCAGCCAGGCAAACACCGGGCTCAGGGCCGGTTTGATGAAATAGGTCAGGCTCCCCAGGGTGATGGAGCCGTATTCCATGGCGTGGAACCAGCAGAGGACGGCGGTGAGGGTGACCCCCAGGTACAGCACCAGGACCCAGGGCAGATTGGCCCAGGTATACCCGGTCAAAAGGGAGATCCGGGCATACCGTGCCAGCCCATGGGCCGTCAGGAACTGGGCTGCAGCCGGCACATGGGAGAAAAGAGCGAGGGCCGTCAGCTGGAGCCCGCTCCAGAAGAAGGTCCAAGCGGTCACCGTCACACTGCCCAGGGCCGGCATCAGTTTCTTGCCTCCCACGGCATAGAGGCTGTACCCCAGGACGCAGATCAAAAGGGCCAGGAGCCCCAGGGGATCCATGGTCATGTGGAAGGGATCCACCAGCACCCCGATGGCCAGCACCTGGAGGGCCAGGGCAAGGATCTCCCGCCGGGTGACGGGCGTCCCCAAAAGGAGCGCGGCCAGCACCGTGATGAAAAGCGGCGTGCTGGAAAAGATCACCGCCGTATGGCTGGCCCCCAGGACCACCGAGGCCATCTGGTACAGCGGCCCTACGATGGTGATGCCTACGAATCCCAGGAGGAAACAGAATTTCTGCTGGGCCCAAGTGATCCGGGTATGGCGGGCGGCCAGCTGCTTCCGGCTCCAGGGCAGGAGGCAGAGGCCGGCCAGGAGATAGCGGGTGGCATTGGCCTGGATCCCGTTCAGATCCCCATTGATCTTCTTCATACAGATTTCCGTCAGGCAAAAGAACAAGGCAGCCACCAGCATGCAGAGGATGGCTTCTTGGCGTTTGGTCATAGGTGGCATTCCCTTCCTTCGATTTGAGATTTCAGCGCTCCAGCAGGTAGCCATGGACGCTGACGGTGCTCTTCCCCTTCTGGTCATAACCGTCACCGGTCCCCAGCAGCTGGGTAAATAGCAGCAGCTTCCCTTCTTCCGGCTGGTACTGGAGGTCTTTTCCCTCGATCTGTCCCCCGGAGGGATATTTTTCCCGCAGCATCTGCAGGTACCCAGGGTCTATGGGCAGATCGTACCCAGTATTCCCTTTTCCGGAAACATGCAGCCGGTTCTGTTGGATGACCGCTCCTTTCAGGATCACCACCCGGGAATAGCCGCTGACCGGCAGTGTCGTCAGTTCCTGGCGGTAGTTGAAATACCGGGAACCGGCACGGCTTTTTTCTTTGGGCGGCAGCGGCAGGGTGGCCAGGAACGGAGAGCCCTTGATCTGCGCCACCAAAGGATACCGCCACCGGCCGGCAGAACGGCCCAGGTACACATAGCTGCTAAGGATCCTTTCCCCGTCTTCCGGTGGGATCCCTTTGGCACTGACCAAACTCCCCTCTTGGAGCAGGTGGTTCCGGGTGATGGCTTCTTCCAGTCGCCGGAACTGGAACCAGGCGGGCAGATCCACCAGGTTCAGGGGAGTAAAGGCCAGGATCCCGCTGAGGATCCCGCACAGCAGGTACAGCTTCCGGGGCTTTTGCTTGGTGATGCCCCAGAGCAGGACACTAAGCCCCACGCAGGTGCAGCAAAGGGACAGATACCGGAGGCTGGTGAGCCCGTAGGCTTCCAGACGGATCCAGACGCCCCAAAGCTGGGCCGCCGCCACAGGGACCAGCAGGAGCGCTCCCCATTTCAGTACTTTCCGCACCCAGGGCAGTTCCTGTTCCGGATAGGAAAAGTAGAACAGGGCATAAAAGGCCAGGGCACAGGATCCATAGGGGTTCATGACGCCCACCGGCAGGGCTCCTGCCAGCAGGCTTTTGCCCAGATAGACATAAAGGATGGCCAAAAGGAACACCGCCGCCGGCAGCAGCAGGTTCCGGCAGAGAGAAGGGTACCAGCCCGGCAGCGCCAAAGGTTCGTCTTGCCGGGGGATCTGGGCCAAAATCACCTGCCAAGCCGCTGCCAAGGACAGGATACAGGACAGCCACAGCCATTCCAGGGACAGCAGCGGGTACAGGAGCATCTTGATCCCGGACAAGGTGAGGCCCAAAAGGATAAGGACCAGCCCTCCCAGGAGCAGACTTTTGCCAAGGGCCAGGAGAAAGGCGGGAAAAAGCCCCTTCCTTCCATCCGGGTCATCGCAGAAAAAGAGAGTCAGGGCAGCCGACAGAGCCGCAGTGCCGCAAAGACCCATGAATAGATAGTCGTTGAAGGAGGGAAGCTGTTCCAGGCTCCGCCAGAGCAGGAGGAAAAGCAGGAAATTGACCGCTTCCCGCCGGGGTCCGGTCCGGCCGTACCGTTCGTTGTACAGCCGCCAGGGCACGGAAAAAAGCATCACCAGCTGCCCAGCCAGGATCCCCTGGCTGGCCGCCGTCCATCTCATCCATTGTTCTCCCTTTCCCAGGACGGTGAGCCCCAGGGTTACCAAAAAGATTCCCCAGCTGCCGAGAAAAGCTGTCTTGAAACGCTGGTTCCGTTCCCAGATTTCCCGGCACCAACTGTTGATCCTGCGAAACATACGAGGTTCCTCCTCTGGTTTTTGCTGTCCTTCGGTTCCTGCCATTTTCCTTTTAGCCCTGCTCCTGTTGATTCTTCCGATTCAGATAATCCACCACCTGGGGGGAGAGATCCACGTACAGGGTCCCCAAGGCATAGCAGCCCAAGTCATAGGGCTGGTAGATCAATTCCACCCGTCCCCCTTTTTCCAGGCAGTAATTGTCCGTCACTTCCGCATGGGTCCAGCCGATGGAATCTGTGAGGAAGGTCTTCTGCCAGGGCACCCGCTGCTTCCGGCTGTCCAGGATGGGCTGGCTCAGGACGATAAACTTGTCATCCGGGGCCAGCTTCACAAAATGGGACAGGGGCAGTTTCTTCCCATCCGTCTTGCGGTAGGTAAGCCCCTGGGTACGGGTGAAGCCATGGGCGGCCCCTATGTGATACCGGTAGTCTGCCAGGGTCAGGGACACCACGTTGTCATCTTCGTACCGCACTTTGTAGGAAAAATCTCCCTGGTAGAATTTCCCGGCCTGGTATGCTTTCTGGAAATCGGAGACATAGCGGAGGATATCCTCATTGATGGCTTTTTCAGCTCGGCTGTTTGGTACCTTGACTTCCGGGTATTCCATGGTGTAACTGACCGCTTCGGCCCGCTGTTCCTTCACCCGGGCCTGGACCGTCTCCAAAGGCAGCCCCCACAGCAGCCCCAGGCAAAGACTGGCTGCCGCCGCTTTTTTCAGGGAAATGGAAAACTTGTTTTCGTGCATAAAGATCCCTCCCTTTCTTTCTCCTTTGAGGATACCACAGGGAAGCCGTTTCGGCAAATGGAGAGATTGCGAAAAAGCAGTCCCTGGCTGCGTTTCCATTGCAATGGAAATGGGGATGCCGCCCACGCAGCACCCCCCTTTTTTCACCTTTCTGCTTGTTTCTTGAAATACTGGAACAGGATCCTGCACAGTTCCTTGGCTTCCTCTTCGTTGAGGGTGATCCCTTTTCCCATCTTTTCCCGTCCTGGGGCCCATTCCCGCAGATCGAATTTGGGTTTGGTCCCATTGTAGGAAACCCGGTTGATCTCTTTCTGCCAGCCGCTTTTGCTGGTGGAAAGCACTCCCAGTTCTTCCACCAGTTCGTAGCTGAAATCCGAATTGTTCCTGCCTGCCATTTTGCATCCTCCTTGTTCGATTGTTTTTTGCTGTTTGCTTCCATTATAACGGAGATTCCTGTTTTGGGAACCCCCTTCCGTCATTAAATGCAAATTTTCCGTCATTTCATCCGGTCTTTCCGGTTCCGCCACACCGGCTTCTGCTTCCCGGGCCCTGGCTTCGGCCTGGCGGAGTGCTTCTTCCACCAGTTCTCCATACCCGGCAAGGGCGGCAAAAGGCGCGAACTGGGCAGCCCGCAGCTTCCGCAGCATCCGGGGGTGGGCTGGGATCTCCGGGCGGGGCAGATGGAGGATATCCCCATAGCTCTTCATGCCCGATGCCCCCCTACCTGCCGGTTCCGTTCCCGGGTCATGGCCCCCTGGAGCAGGTTGCTGCCCCGGAGCAGAGCGTTTTTCCCATACAGTTCTTGGATGCGCAGGATGGTCTGCTGGAGTCCTGCTTCCCGTCCTCGGCAGGGCAGGCCGGCAGCTTCCTCAAAGAGGCTGGCTTCCCGGAAAGGAAGGGCTTGGGAACGGGCCAGCTGGACATGTTCCGCCGTCAAGGTCACTTTCCGCACCAGGAGATGAGGGTCGCAGATCCGGTCGAAAAGTGCCAAGACTTCTTTCCGGATGATCTCTCCCGAATCCGTATACCCTTCCGGCAGCCGGCAGGAGCCGTGGGCATGGGCCGGGAGCAGCCGTCCGTAATGATCGGTGACCACCTTTCCCCGGTAGGACCGGCGCCGATCCGGATCTTCCAAGCTGCACCGGTCATAGCCCAGAGTCAAGACCAGCTGGTCCGTCACCCGCTGCTTCTTCACCAAGTCCAGGGCCAAAAGATCCGCCATCTCCCAGACGATGAGCCGGGTCTTTTCTGCGCTGCAGGGCTGCTGGAGCACCTGCCCGGACCCCAGGCTGCTGCTTTGGGGGCGGTAGGCCCGGATATCCTGGAGGGTGCAGGGTTCCCAGCCCCAGGCATGGTCGATCAAGAGCTCTGCATTCACCCCGAACAAATGGTACAGAAGATCCGGGTCCTGGAGGGACATCCGGGCTACAGCCCCCATGGTATACATCCCATACCGCTGGAGCTTCCGGGTGATCCCCGGCCCGATGCGCCAAAAATCCGTCAAAGGGCAGTGGTTCCACAGCTTCTCCCGATAAGACTGTTCCGTCAGGGAAGCGATCCGCACCCCGTCCGCATCCGGTGCCATATGCTTGGCCACGATATCCATGGCTACCTTGCACAGATACAGGTTGGTCCCGATGCCGGCGGTGGCAGTGATCCCGGTTTCCCGGAACACGCTGCGGATCATCTTCTGGACCATGGTACGGGCGCTCCACCCATAACTTTTCAAATAAGGCGTCAGATCCAGCAGGACCTCATCCACTGAATACACATGGATATCTTCCGGTGCCATATACTGGAGATAGATTCCCACCACCTGGGCACTTTTTTCCATATACCGCTTCATGTGGGGGACGGCGGTGATATAATCCAGTTCCAGCCCTGGGTCCGCCTCCAGCTGGGAATACAGATGGGAACGGCCGGTGAAGTGCCTTCCCGGGCGCAAGGCCCGGCGCAGAGCGTTGAGATCCTCCACCTGGCGGATCACTTCGAAGAGACGGGGCCGGCCGGGGATGCCGAAGGCCTTCAGCGCCGGCGAGACCGCCAGGCAGATGGTCTTGTCCGTCCGGCTTTTGTCAGCCACCACCAGGCAGGTATCCAAAGGATCCAGCCCCCGTTCCACACATTCCACCGAGGCATAGAACGACTTCAAATCGATGGCAGCATAGATCCGCTGTTGTTCCATTTGTTTGCCTCCTGTTTTATTTGTATTATGAACACGTGTTTGTTGTTATCATAACACAAAAAGGAGGACCCTGCAAGCGGTGTCCTCCTCTTCCTGTTTTTCTTCTTTATCCGGCTGCCAGCAGCTTCACCCGTCCGGCCACCTGCTCTCCCGTCAGATTGGACAGGACATCCAGCAGGCGGATGTGGAAGGTCCCCAGGCCCGGGCAGTCTTGGGCAGCTTCTTCCCCGGCGATTCCCAGGACAGCCGTCCCCAGGGCTGCCGCCGCCAGGGAAGGTCCACAGGCGTGCCAGGTGCCGGCCAAAGCCCCTACCATGCAGCCGGTGCCGGTGAGACGGCCCAAAAGCGGGGTCCCGTTGGCAATGCCCAGGGCGGTCTCCCCGTCCGTCACCAAGTCCACCGGCCCGGTGACCAAGAGCACCGCCCCATGCTGCCGGGCGTAGGAGCCGAACAGCCGGGCATCGGCAGCCAAATTCTCCTGGGTCACTGCATCTGCCGCTCCCGCATCTACCCCGTGAGCATGGGCGGAAAGGCCGCACAGAGTCCGGATTTCCGAGCTGTTCCCTTTGATGATTTGAGGCCGGTTGTGCTCGATGAACTGCTGGGCGTACACCAGACGCAAAGTGCTGCAGGCCACCCCCACCGCATCCAGCAGGATGGGGATGCCCTTTTCATGGGCCTTCTCCCCAGCGATCTTCATGGCTTCCAGCCTTTCTGCATTGATGTTCCCTAAATTCACTACCAAAGAATCCGCCGCCTCCACGATTTCTTCCACTTCCTGGGGATGGGAGGCCATGGTGGGACTCCCCCCTACTGCCAAAATGGCGTTGGCGCTGTCATTCATGGTGATGGCATGGGTCATGCAGTGGATCAGCGGTTCATTTTCCCGCACCTTGGACATGATGTCCATAAAGGTCCTGGGCAGCTTGCTGATGACTTCCCCGGTCATAGATATTCACTCCCAATTTTCTCTGGAATTCCAACAAAGTCCCGTTCCGGGACAGGATGGTGAGGAGCCCAAAGGCAATGGAACCGCCGATCAGGGTGCCGGCAATGAAGCTGGGCACATAGAACATCCAGGAAAGCCCGGTGCGGCCCATGAGGATTTCCATCACAGGGTAAGAAACCATGGCCCCGATGATCCCAGTACCGATCACTTCACCCAGGCAGGCGGCGATGATCTTGCCCCCGCTGGCCCGGTAGAAGATCCCGGAGAGCACCGCCCCGAACACGGCCCCAGTAAGGGCCAGCGGCGGGATCCCCATCACCGTCATCCGGATGATGCCGATCAAGGTGGCGCACAAAAGAGAATACCAGGGTCCCAGCATCACCGAACAGGTGATGTTGATCAGATGGGCCATGGGGCACATGCCTTCCACCCGCAGGATGGGCGAGATCACGACCCCCAGGCCGATCATCATGGACAAAAACACCAGACGCAGGACTTTTTGCTGTTTGCTTTCCATAAAAAAACTCCACTCCTTTATGGACCGGCGGGCCGATCCTTCAGGCGTGGAGTCGATTCCATTTTCCGTACCCATTCCCCAGCGCCGGAAAGACGGCAAAAGCCAGTCGTAACGGTCGGTACTGTGGTACCCTCTCAACCCGGCACACGGGCTCCCTCGCTGCAAAATGAATACCGATCCAGGGCGCTCCCCCTCGATCGCATTTAGTATAGCAGATTGGGAGAGATTGTTCAAGGGGAACCGGGGGTCAGCCGCTGTTTCCGCATCTCCCGCCAGAACAGGGCCCCGATCAGCACATCGGCGGCCAGCCAGCTCAGAGGGTAGCAGTACATGATGTTCCGATAGGTGGGGTTGGCGGCGTAGGCGGTGGCCAGCCACAGGAGCCGAGTGCCCACGATGCTCACCAGCATGGCCAGGGCCGGTGCCAGGGAATTCCCGAACCCCCGCAGGGAGGCGGACAGGCTTTCATAGATGGTGGACAGGAAATAGAACCCGATGATCAGATGGATCCGCATGACCCCCAGATCCACGGCTTCTTCCTGGAGTCCAAAGATTTCCAGGAAAGGCCGGGCCGCCAGGAACACCAGCCCGATCAGGCCGCAGGTGAACAGGAAGTTCAGGCACAGCCCCCGGCGCACCACTTCCCGGCAGCGCTTCAGGTTCCCAGCCCCGAAATTCTGGCTGGTGAAGGTGGTGATGGCCTGGCCGAACGCGATGATGAAAGGATAGCTGTTGATTTCCAGCACATAGGCTGCTGCCGAAGCCGCCATGGCCAAGGCCCCTTCGCTGTTGATGGCGGACTGGATCACCATATTGGACAGGTTGAACACCATGCCCTGGATCCCGGCAGGCACCCCCACCCGAAGGATTTCCCGGATGTCTTCCCAGCGGATCCGGACGGCTCCCGGGTAAAAATGGAGCACCCCATGTTCATAGCGGAGCATCCGGAGCAGGAGCCCGGAACTCACATAATTGGCCACCGCCGTAGCCACTACTACGCCGGCCAAGCCGAACCCCAGAAAGACCGCCAGGAAATTCCCTGTAATATTGACCAGGCTGGCAGTGATCAGGGAAAGCAGCGGAGTACGTACATTGCCATGGCTGCGGTAAATGGCGGAAAGGAAATCGTACAGCGTCATCCCCGGCATGCCCAACAGGTAGATCCGCAGGTAGAATTCGGAGGCAGCCCGCACTTCTTCAGGGACCCCCATCCACACCATGAGAGGCCCCGCCAAGATTTCCCCCGCCACCAAGATGAAAAGGCCGGTCAAAAGGGCCATGAGCACCGTAGTGTGGACGGCTCCTGACGCCTCTTTCAGCTGCCGGCCTCCCAGCCGGCGGGCGATGAGCACATTGGCTCCCAGAGAAATCCCCAAAAAGAGATTGACCATGACCCCGATCACCGGGGCGTTGTTCCCGACTGCCGCCAGGGCTTCCGTCCCCACGTACCGCCCCAGGACCATGATGTCCGCCGTATTGAACATCTGCTGCAGGATCCCGATCAGGGCCACCGGAATGGCAAATTGAAACAAAGGCTTCGTCAGAGAGCCTTCCAGCATATTGATTTGAGATGCAGCCAAGGAATGATCCCTCTCTTTCCAATGGTTTGAATAAATCTATTATACACGCTGCCGGAAAAAAGCACACGCCTTCTTTTCCCGCTCCCCCAGCCGCTCTGTTTTTCACAGTTTTTTGGGGATTGCTTTAAATCCCGGTTAAATTTCGTTTACATTTGAGGCTTATGATACGGACAACAAAAGGAAAAGAGATGATTTCTATGATGCAGACAATGACCTTCCTGGATGCCCAGCTCCTCCTGTGGATCCAGCAGAATCTTCGCAGCGACGCGGCCACCGTATTCTGGGAATTTATGACAGACTTGGGCAATATGGGCTTCCTGTGGATCCTCATCACCGTTGGTCTCTTGATCCGCAGCAAAACCCGTTCCATCGGTCTCACCGCTGCCCTGGCCATCGTGTTGAACGCTGCGTATGGATACCCCCGCCCTTGCAAAGGGCGGATAACAAGCACGACTGTTTTTCCATAAAAAAGGGGCTGTGAAAAGCTGACCCCCAATTGTTAGATTTTTGGTCTAACAATTGGGGGTCAGCTCAGAATCATTTTTTCACAGCCCCTTTTCTTTTACATCCCCTGCTTCTTGATGAAGGCCCGGATGGGTCCGAACCCTTCGATTTTGTTCAGGGTATCTCCCTGGTTCACCAACAGGGTCGGTGCACTCTGGACCTGGTATTTTTCGGCCAGTTCTGGATGTTCTTCCGCAAAGATTTCCCTAAAAGCCGCACCGTGTTTTTCCAGTTCCCGGACGGCCATCTTGCAGTTGGGGCAGGTATGGGTCCCGAAAAGGATCCAGGTGTTCTCCTGTTCCGTCCCGGTCTTGGCCAGATGTTTCGCATCCGCCGGAGCCGGTTTCACCGCCGGCTTCTGGAACACCGGCCGTTCCTGCGGAGCTTCCCCCTTGTGCAGGTGGGACTGGCCCAGATCATAGACTTTCCGGTCCTTGAATTCCTGGACTTTCCCATCATTCCAGTTCTGCACCGGCCGGTAATACCCGGTGATCCGGCTGTAGACTTCCGTCTTCTCACCGCAGTAGGGGCAGGTATACTGCTCACCCGTCAGGTACCCGTGTTCCCGGCAGATGCTGTAAGTGGGAGACAGGGTAAAATACGGCAGCTTGTAATTGTTGGCAATCTTCCGCACCAGTCCGGCGGCGGACTGCCAATCCGGCAATTTTTCGCCCAGGAAGGCATGGAACACGGTGCCGGAGGTGTACAGGGTCTGGAGATCGTCTTCCATATCCAGGGCCGTGAACAGATCCTGGGTATAGCCCACCGGCAGATGGGAAGAATTGGTGTAGTACGGGGTCCCATGTTCATTGGCCGTGATGATGTCCGGATACTGTTCCTTGTCATGCTTGGCCAGCCGGTAGGTGGTGGATTCCGCCGGAGTGGCTTCCAGGTTGTACAGGTCGCCGTATTTTTCCTGGTAATCCTTCAGCCGTTCCCGCATATGGATCAGCACTTCTTTGGTGAAGGCCAGGGTTTCCGGATGGGTCAGGTCCTTCCGCAGCCAATTGGCGTTGAGCCCCACTTCGTTCATGCCGATGAGGCCGATGGTGCTGAAATGGTTCTTGAAGGTCCCCAGATACCGTTTGGTATAAGGATACAGCCCTACATCCAGCAGCTTGGTGATCACCGTCCGTTTGGTCTTCAGGCTCCGGGCAGCAATGTCCATCATGTGGTCCAGCCGGTCATAGAAATCCGGCTTGTCCTTGGCCAGATAGGCGATCCGGGGCATGTTGATGGTGACCACCCCTACAGAACCGGTGGATTCCCCGGACCCGAAGAAGCCCCCGGATTTTTTCCGCAGTTCCCGGAGATCCAGCCGCAGCCGGCAGCACATGCTCCGCACATCGCTGGGCTTCATATCGGAATTGATATAGTTGGAGAAATAAGGCGTGCCGTATTTGGCGGTCATTTCAAAGAGCAGCCGGTTGTTTTCCGTTTCGCTCCAGTCGAAATCCTTGGTGATGGAATAGGTGGGGATGGGATACTGGAACCCTCTCCCGTTGGCGTCCCCTTCGATCATGTTCTCGATGAAGGCCTTGTTCACCATATCCATTTCCTTCTTGCAGTCCCCATAGGTGAAATCCTGCTCTTTGCCCCCTACGATGGCGGGCACATCCTTCAGATCCTCCGGGCAGGTCCAGTCCAAGGTGATGTTGGAAAAAGGCGCCTGGGTGCCCCACCGGCTGGGAGTGTTCACGCCGTAGATGAAGGATTGGACGCACTGTTTCACTTCTTTGTAGCTTAGGTTGTCCTTCTTCACAAAAGGCGCCAGGTAAGTATCGAAGGAAGAGAAAGCCTGGGCGCCGGCCCATTCGTTCTGCATGATCCCCAGGAAGTTCACCATCTGGTTGCACAGGGTAGAAAGGTGGCTGGCAGGAGAAGAAGTGATCTTCCCAGGAATCCCCCCCAGCCCTTCCTGGATCAGCTGTTTCAGGCTCCAGCCGGCACAGTAGCCGGTGAGCATGCTCAGATCGTGGATGTGCATGGCTGCGCTTTTGTGGGCGTCGGCCACTTCTTTGTCGTAGATCTCATTGAGCCAGTAGTTGGCGGTGATGGCCCCGCTGTTGGAAAGGATCAGCCCGCCTACAGAATAGGTGACGGTGGAATTTTCCTTCACCCGCCAGTCATTCACCCGCAGGTAGTTGTCCACCAGGTCCTTGTAGTTCAAAAGGGAAGAATTGACGTTCCGGATCTGTTCCCGCTGCTTCCGGTACAGGATATAGGCTTTTGCCACATCGGCATAGCCGGAATCGGACAGGACTTTTTCCACACTGTCCTGGATGCTTTCCACACTGATCAGATCATCTTTGATCTTGGAATCGAAGTCAGCCGTCACCTGCAGTGCCAGCATATTGATGATGCTGGGATGATAGTTCTTGTGCAGTGCTTCGAATGCCTTCGTAATGGCGCTGCTGATCTTGGTCACGTCAAAATCAACGATCTGGCCATCGCGTTTTACCACGGAATACATGGCTTCATTCCCTCTTTCTCTCAAAATTGCTTTTCCGTAATTGCTCCTTCATTGTAGAACGGAATCTACAGATTGTCAACATGTAGTGGTTATATACAACGTTGTATACTAAATGTTGTGTCTAAACACCACGTATCATGACACGGTCCGCAATGGGTTCCAATAAGGCCCCATACCGTTCCAAGGTCTTCCGGTCCGGTGCAGTGAAGCCGGCAAAAGGGACCGTCTCCCGATCTTTGAAGGCCTGTAGGTAAAAGGCCGGGATTTTTTTCCCAGTTTTGGCAGCCAGAGGTTCCAGGAAGTCCCTGATTTTTTCGAACGAACGTTCATTATGCAGCTGTTCCACAACCGTTGTACGAAGTTCAAACGGAACCTTCCCCTCCAGCAGCAGTTCCAGGCTCCGGGCCACAGCGGCCACCGGGACATCCTCCCGGCCGGTGGTGACCCCGTACTGGTCCGGGGCATTTTTCCAATCCATGGCCACATAATCCACCAGCTCTTCCTGGAGGATCCGTTCCAGGAGAAGGGGGAAGCAGCCGTTGGTATCCAGTTTCACCAAGAGACCCTCGCTTTTCAGCCGTTCCAGGAAAGCAGGCAGATCCGGCTGGAGGCAGGGTTCACCGCCGCTGACCACCACAGCGTCCAGGATGCCCCTGCGGGCCTCCAAATAGGCAAACACTTCCTGGATATCCTGGGAAGGGAGCGGGCCCTCCAGAAGTTCACTGTTGTGGCAGTACGGGCAGCGGAGATTGCAGCCGCCGGTAAAAAGGGTGCAGGCCACTTTTCCTGGATAATCCACCAGGGATACTTTCTGCCAGCCGGCAATGTGCATATCCATCCCTCCCTTCCTGCAAAATCGTACCTATTATATCATGGCCAAAAAAATAATAAAGACTTGACAAAACGTATGTTCAAGAAACCTGAGACAGGGAGCCCTTCGCCGCCTTTTATTTTTTCAGGCATGCAAAAAGAGGATCCCCTGGAGCAGGATCCTCTTCCGGATTGGCTGGACAGCTTCGGTCTTCCCCTCGGGTCGCCTCAGCTTACAGGCCCATGGCCATCTGCATGGCATGTGCGATATCCAGGAACTTACTGATGATGATGGCGTTGGTGATGTTGCTCAGGAACCCGCCGATCACCGGCACGACGAAGAAGGCCAGTTTGGAATAACGGTACTTCTTGCAGACGGCAGTCATGGTTACCATGGATACAGGCACAGCACCCAGGCCGAACCCGGTGTGGCCAACGGCGATCACGGCAGCATCGTAGTTCTTGCCCATGCCGAAGAAGTCCACGAAGTAAGCGTAGAAGATGATGAACACGGCCTGCGCCATGCACAGGATGAACAGCTGGAGGCCCATGCCGGCCAGAGTCCACAGTTTCATGGAAATGATGGACATGGAAACGAACAGGCCCAGAGAGAAGTCCCCGACGGTATCGATGCCTTCGTACAGGGTGGTATGGTCAGCGCCCTTCTTGGCATCGAAGAACAGACGGATCAGGATGCCGGCGAACATGCAGCATACGTGGATCGGGAAGGAAATGTTCAGGGCTTTCAGTACGGTGAAGAAGGCACCGCCCAGCCCCAGGGCAAAGCACATCAGGTACATGGCTTGGACGATATCACCTTTGTGCATCTGGGTGCCCAGTGTGGATTTCCCGGATTCTTCTTCCATTTCACCCTTCCCATCCAGGGCGGGATCTTCCAGATGATGTTTCCGGACGATGAAACGGCCGAAAGGTCCACCGATGATGGCACCGGAAATCAGACCAAAGGTAGCTGCTGCGATGGCTGCTTCCATGGCGTTCCCCTGTCCGAACTGGACGGCGATAGGAGCAAAAGCTGCCGCGTTGCCGTGTCCGCCGGTCATAGGGATGGAACCGGTCATCATGGCCAAGAGAGGCGGCACGGCCAGGACCTTGCCCAGGCCCAGAGCGATCACGTTCTGGATGGCCGCCAGGACAGCAGCAGAAATACAGAACAGCACCACGTATTTCCCGCCGGTCTTCAGCAGGCTCAAGCTGGCAGCAGCACCGCTGGCTGCAAAGAAGATGCAGTAGAACAGGCTGTTGGCCACTTTGTAATCGAATTGCAGTTCACAGATACCGGCATTGTAAAGCAGTAAGCTGATGATAGCAAAAATCGTACCGCCGACAACTGCGCCAGGCAGGCAGTACTTCTTCAGGAACGGGAATTTGGCTCGCAGCCAGTCACCGAACCAGATGGAAAGTACCCCCAAAGCCAGGGTGTGGAACATGGATAATTTGATAATCATCCTCTCCATTTAAGATCCTCCTCCAATGAAAGAAAAAATAGAATATAGTGCGTAAAGCGTGCTGCCAGGCTCCAGCCCCGACAGCCTTCGTTACGAAAACATTTTATCATAGGCAAATTTGAATAACAAGATAACTGTCTGAAAATTATCACCAGTAATTGTTATCTTATTTTTTACACAAAATTTTGTGTTGGATTTTGTATACAAATTAACAAAATCCAGGATAAATCTCTATAAAGTTATGACAATGCACGGGCATCGTAATGAAAAAGAGAGGATTACACGCTTGTAACCCTTTCCCGTGCAATCCTCTCTTTTTGTCAATATTTCCGTCTAAAATGTCAGTGGAGCGTGGTCATCTGTAAACTGCAAATTTTAAACCAATGGCTGTATGGTTCCAGCCTGGCGCATCTGCTGGGCTTCTGCCCGGAGCCGTTCAATCCGTTTTTCCGTGGCAGGATGGGTGCTGAAGAGAGCCTGGGCATCCTTGGCGGAAAAAGGAGAAATGATGAACATATGGGCCGTGGCTTCTGTGGCCCGGGGCATGGTCCGGGTCCGGGCATAGCTTTCGATCTTGGCTAAAGCGTCCGCCAGGGCATCGGGGTCCCCGCTGAGCTGGCCGCCGGTATAGTCCGCCATGTATTCCCGGGTCCGGGAAATGGCCAATTGGATGATGGCCGCTGCCAAAGGAGTCAGCACCAACATCAGCACCCCAGCGATGGGATTGTTCCGCCGGTCGTCCCGGTCCCCGCCGAACCAAAAAGCGAACCGGGCCATCACAGAAATGATCCCGGCCATCCCGGCAGCAATGGTGCTAATCAGGATGTCGTCATGCTTCACATGGCTCATCTCATGGCCAAGCACCCCGGCGATTTCCCTGGGTTCCAGCAGTTCCATCAAGCCGGTAGTGACGCACACTGCCGCATGTTCCGGATTCCGTCCGGTGGCAAAGGCATTGGGCAGTACCGTATCGATCACATAGATCCGGGGCATGGGCAGCTGGGCTCTCTGGGCCAGGCCCTGGACGATCCCGTACAGCATGGGGGCGCTCTTGGCATCCACTGGCTGTGCGTTGTACTGGGAAATCACCAGCTTGTCGCTGTACCAATAAATCACAGCGTTGGAAATCAGAGAAAAAGCCAGCATCACGGTCATACCGCTGCTGCCCCCGATATAATCGCCGATCAGGAGCATCAGCCCCGTCATCAGGCCCATGAGCAAAGTCGTTTTGAACATGGTCATTCACCTCGCATTCTCTTTACGCCCGAGGATGGCTCTTATCGAAGACCGTCTTCAGGCGGTTGTTGGTCAGATGGGTATAGATCTGGGTGGTGGAGATGTCCGCATGGCCCAAAAGTTCCTGGACAGTCCGGAGGTCCGCCCCGTTGTCCAGCATGTGGGTGGCAAAGGAATGGCGCAGGATATGAGGAGTCAGCGACTTCTGGATCCCGGCTTTCACCCCGTAGGCTTTGATGATCTGCCAGAACCGCTGGCGGGTCATCCCGGTACCCCGGATGGTCAGGAACAGGCTGTCGTCCTCCCGGCCGTTCTTCACGAACAGCGGCCTCACATCGGTAAGATATTTCCTCAAGAACTGGACTGCGATCTGGCCCAGGGGGATCAGCCGTTCCTTAGCCCCTTTCCCATAGGCGATCACATACCGGGTCTCCAGGTTCACGCTGGCCCGTTTCAAAGTCAGCAGTTCTGATACCCGCATCCCGGTGGCATACATCACTTCCAGCATGGTCCGGTCCCGGAAGCCTTCCGGCTGATGGAGATCCGGAGCGGCAAAAAGCTGTTTCACCTCTTCCAAGCTCATCACTTTCGGCAGGACCACGCCTCGGTTCCCGGCTTCCACCACTTCCGAAGGGTCTTCCTCCAGGAAGCCCTCCGCCGTCATGAAACGGAAAAAGGCTTTCAGGGCGGCCAGCTTCCGGGAAGCGGAAGTAGGCGCATACTGGTGCTGCCGGAGCATCTTCATGTAAGCCAGGATATCCTCCCGGTCCACTTCTGTCAGGGGTTTCTTGATCCATCCGGCAAAAAGCCGGAGGTCCCTGCCGTAAGATTCCCGGGTATTGTAGGCCAATCCCATTTCCACCGTCAAGTATTCCAAAAACAGATTGATTTCCTTTTCCAGTTTATTCCTTATTGACACCCTGATCATTCCCTTTTTTTAAGACTAGGATTGTCTCTGCTTCCAAGGGAGCAATGGTAGAAATGGCATGTTTGTAGATCAGCTGCTGTTTGCCTTCACTTTCCATGATCACAGTGAAATTGTCAAAGCCCCAGACCTTGCCGCGGACCTGGAAGCCATTGAGCAGATAGACTACAATGGTCTTTTTTTCACTGCGCACCCGGTTCAGGAAACTGTCCTGCAGATTCAGTGGTTTGTTTGTGCCTGTTGTCATGATCTTTCTCTCCTTGTCATGTAAGTGCTGCGGGGAATTCCGGAAAGGAGTTCCCGCCTTGAGCTTCAGTGCCCGGAATGGGATACTTAGCGCCTCAGGGTTCTTGCTTTGGGATGAAATTCTGTTTTTGCAACGCGGCCAGCATTTCTGCAACACATCGCTGATAATCTGGAGGATTCTCCAGCTGGAACCACTGGATATAGGGCATTTTCTTGTACCAGGTAACCTGGCGCTTGGCAAAATTCCTGGTAGCCTGTTTCAGCTTGGCGATGCATTCTTCCCGTGTCCACTCTCCATGGAAATACTGCAGCACCTGCCGGTACCCGATGCTCTTCATGGACTGGGCCGTTTCCGGCACGCCCATGGCCATCAGCTTCCTGGTCTCTTCGAAAAGCCCCTGTTCCACCATTTGATCCACCCGCAGGTTGATTCTCTCGTATAAAGAAGCCCGAGGCATACTCAATCCAAAAACAACCGCGTCGTAGGGACTTTCTGCTGCCTTGGCCGCAGATACTCGTTCCCCACCCAGGGTCGTTTCGATGGCTCTTATTATACGCCTTCTGTCATTAATCTTCAATTCCATGGCCTTGGCCGGATCCAAGGCCTCCAATTTCCGGTGGAGGGCCGCATTCCCTTCCCGGTCTGCATAAGCAGCAAGTTCCCGGCGCAGGGAAGCCGATTCGTCCACCTGGGAAAAATCGTAACCCTCCAAGAGGGCCTTGACGTAAAGGCCGGTCCCACCCACCAGGATGGGCAGTTTTCCCCGGCAGTTGCAGTCCCGGATCCATTGCCCGGCCTGCTGCTGGAAATCCACTACAGAAAACTTCTCACCGGGTTCCAGGATATCCACCAGATGATGGGGCACCAAGGCCAGTTCTTCCGCCGTGGGTTTGGCCGTAGCAATGTCCATGTGGCGGAACACCAGCATGGAATCCCCGGAAATGATCTCTCCGTCCAGGATCCGGGCCAGGGCGATGCCGCAGTGGCTCTTGCCGGTGGCCGTAGGACCGATGATGGCCAGGACTTTCGGTTTGTCAGTTCTGCCGCTGGTCACTGGGCTCCCTCCCTTTCGATGATCCCGTACTTGATCCGGCTGTATTTCCCGCCTTGGATTTCCTGGGCTCCCAGGCTCTTCAGGAAGGCTTCCTCCCGTTCTTTCACCACCACCCGGGGGGCCAGGCGCAGGGCCGCCCGGATCATGGAACCATCCAGGGATTTGTGGTAGGAAGCCGGGCGCAGGGGCTGCATACTGGCAGAATTCCCCACCGGTTTCTTGAACATGGGATCGAAATAGACCACATCGAAGGAATCTGCCGGGAAGGTGGGCAGCAGCTCTTCTGCCTTGCCCAGCCGGGCTTCGATCCGGCGAAGGCTGGCAGTGATATCCGGATCGTCGATGGCATACTGCTGAAGCCCCTGGGAAACTGCCAGATACAGGACTGGGGAGGCCTCCAGCCCCACCACTTTCCCTTCCGGCCCGGTGATAAAAGAAGCCACCGCTGCATCGGCAGCTAGCCCCAGGGTGCAGTCCAAGACCCGCATCCCCGGCCGGAGCCGACAGGCCTGGACCAGATGGTCCGTGCCGCCCCGTTTCAGGTTCCGGATCCGGGGGACTCCCATAGAAGGATGGTATTTCAAGATCCCTTCCTCTGTATAGACCTGGGGCCCCTGGTGGGTGGCCACCAGCACCGCCTTCATCCCCTTTTCCCGGAGCAGTTGGTCCAAGGTGCCGTGGAGGGGCCGGGGAAGGAAGGGCAGATCCAGGGCAGCCGCCCAGGACCGGGCCTCTTGGTACAGTTCCGTCCCGCTTTTGCGGATGACGGTGACCCCGTAAATGGACATGGGTTGGATTCTCCTTTCGTGCTTATGTCCGTTTGAACATATGGTACAATTCTTCGCTGGAAAGCTGGATCATGCAGGGCCGGCCATGGGGACAGGTGAAGGGATGTTCCGTGTTCAGCAGTTCCAGGATCAGCTGGCGCATCTGGCGGATGTTCAGCACTTCCCCGGCCCGGATGGCACTGTGGCAGGCGGCATAATGGAGCACGCCCTCCCGCAGATCGCTGGTCTTGATTTTTTTGTTTTCCGACAGCAGCTTCAGGATGTCGTCGATGAAGCCTTCTGCCTGGCCGTTTTCCACATCTGCCGGCAGGGCCGAGACCCGCAGGGCGGTTTCCCCCGCCGGTTCCACATCCACCCCCAGCTCCAGGAATTCCTGCCGGTAGGCTTCGATGAGCTCCACTTCGGGCTTGGTCACATTGAGGAACAGGGGCAGGAGCAGCTGCTGGGAAGGGATCTTCTGCTGCTGCCGGACGAATTTGTCATACATGACCCGTTCGTGGGCTGCATGCTGGTCGATCAAATAAAGGGCCGTTTCCGATTGAGCCACGATGAACACCCGGTCCACCTGGCCCAAGGGCCAGATCATATCCACGCCGCTGTTCAGGGCCGCGTCCCGGGCATCTTCTGTCAGGGCCTCATCGCTGGTGCCCGTTTCCTGGACTGCCGCCGGCTGCCCCGGTTCCTTTCCGGCCTCCTGGATCTCTCCTGGAGCTCCATCTGCCCGCTGGGCCGCAAAGAATTTTTCCGTGGTCTCTTCCGAAACCGCATCCGGGACTTTCCAGACAGGCTGTCCGTAGCTGCCGCTGGGGCTGGAGGCATAGCTCCGTCCGAAAGCAGTGCTGCGGGGCTGCCACCCCCGGTCTCCCCCCTGGAAAAGAGGACGGGTTTCCGGGGCCGGGGAAACCTTTTGCAAGTTCCCCGTGCCTGCCCCGCCGGATCCAGCGCCGGGCTGGGCCAAGGCAACGGAACCATCCCGGGTCTCCCGGCCCGCCATGGGCTGGGTCAAGGCCTGGCAAAGCCCATGGTACACCGCCCGGTAGACCGCACTTTCATCCCCGAATTTGATCTCGCTTTTCTGGGGATGGACATTGATGTCGATGAGATGCGTATCGATGCCGATGTTCAGCACCGCAAAGGGGAACCCGGCCTTGGGAATCTGGGACTGGTAGGCATGGTCGATGGCCTTGCTCACCATCCGGTTGTTGATGCAGCGGCCGTTCACAAAAAGGGTCTGCCACTGCCGGGTCCCTTTCAGCAGGGTGGGCCGGCTGATGTATCCTTTGACGGAGATCCCCTCCTGGGTATAATCCACCGTCAAGAGTTCCCGGGTCACTTCTTTCCCATAGAGGGAGCCGATGGTGTCCAGGATATCCCCGCTGCCCGGGGTATTGATTACTTCTTTGTCATCCCGGGTGAGGGTCAGATGGACGTCCGGCCGGGACAGAGCGATTTTGGATAGGATCTCGCTGATGTACCGGCCTTCTGTATTCGTTGTCCGGAGGAATTTCCGCCGGGCAGGGACATTATAGAACAGGTCTTTCACGGTGATGGTGGTGCCTACATCGCCCCCCATGGATTCCACGTCCATCTCTTCACCCCCGTCGATGGCGATCCGGGTGGCAAATTCCGAGCCGGCTTCCCGGGTCAGCAGGGTGAAATGGGAAACAGAGGCGATGCTGGGCAGGGCTTCTCCCCGGAAGCCCAAGGTACGGAGGGTCAAAAGGTCATCCGCCTTTACGATCTTGCTGGTGGCATGGCGCAGGATGGCCATCCGGGCATTGGCTTCGTCCATCCCGGATCCGTTGTCCCGGACCCGGATGAATTCCGTCCCCCCGGCAAAAATATCCACTTCGATCTGGCTGGCGCCGGCATCCAAGGAATTCTCCACCAGTTCCTTCACCACGGAAGCGGGTTTTTCCACCACTTCCCCGGCTGCAATCTGGTTGGAAGTGTTCTGGTCCAGCAGCTGTACTTTGGCGCTCATAAGTTCTGACCTCCCTCCCGTTTGGCTTCTTCCTGGAGTTTGTACAGGGTATTCAGGGCTTCCAGGGGTGTCATGGTCATCACATCCAATTTCCGCAGGGTATCCCCGATCACATCCGCAAAGAGACTGGGCTGTAGGGCTTCCTCTTTGGAGCTGGCCGGCTTTTGAGGCGCCGGTACTGCTGTTTTTCCATGGCTGCCCTGGTCGGTGTATTCTTCCAGCAGCTCATCGGCCCGCTTCACCACTTTTTCCGGCAGGCCGGCCAGCCTTGCCACATGGATCCCGTAACTCTTGTCGGTGCCTCCCGGTACGATCCGCCGGAGGAAGACCACTTCCCGGCCTTTTTCTTTGACCGCCACCGAATAGTTCTTGATCCCCGGATCCAGCTGTTCCAGTTCGATCAGCTCGTGGTAATGGGTGGCGAACAGGGTCTTGGCCCGGATCTTGTCGTTGATGTATTCCACCACCGCCCGGGCGATGCTCATGCCGTCATAGGTGCTGGTGCCCCTGCCTACTTCATCCAGGATGATCAGGCTGCGGCTGGTGGCGTATTTCAGGATGTTGGCCACTTCGTTCATTTCCACCATGAAGGTGCTCTGGCCGGTGGCCAAATCATCGCTGGCCCCTACCCGGGTGAAGATCCGGTCCACCGGACAAACATCCGCTTCCCGGGCCGAGATGAAGCTGCCCATCTGGGTCATCAGGGTCAAAAGGGCCACCTGGCGCATATAGGTGGATTTCCCGGCCATATTGGGCCCTGTCAGGATGATCAGCCGTTCATCGGTGTTGTTCAAATGCACATCGTTGGGCACGAAGAGTTCCCGTTCCAGCAGCTTTTCCACCACCGGATGCCGGCCGTCCTTGATGATGATCTCCTGCCGGTCATTGAGCTGGGGGCATACATAGTTCCCCTTGAAGGCTGCCATGGCCAGGGAATAGAGCACATCCAGCACCCCCAGGGCCCGGGCTGTTTCCTGGACTTCCACCAGATGCCGGCGGATATCCTGGCGGATGCCGTCGAACAGGTAGTATTCCAGCTGCTGGATCTTTTCTTTGGCGCTGAGGATCTTGTTCTCGAAATCCTTCAGTTCCGGCACGATGTACCGTTCCCCGTTGACCAGGGTCTGCTTCCGGATGAAGGTATCCGGCACCTGAGAGATCTGTCCTTTGGACACTTCGATGTAGTAGCCAAAGACTTTGTTGTAGCCCACCTTCAGGTTCTTGATGCCGGTCTGGTCTTTGATCTTCTGTTCGAAGTGCAGCATCCACTGGTTGTTGTTTTCCGCAATGTCGTGGACTTCGTCCAGCTCCGGATTGAAGCCCCTGCGGATCATGCCCCCTTCCCGGACGGTGAAGGGGGGATCATCCACGATTCCCCGTTCCAGTTCGTCCAGGATGTCCTCATGGAGGCTGATCCGGCCGTCCAGGGTATGGAGCAGTCCTTCCGAAATCCCGGAAAGCAGCCGCTTCACCTGGGGCAGGGCCCGGAGGGCGGTCCGCAGAGCGGCCAAGTCACGGGCATTGGCGGAACCCACTTCGATCCGGGAAAGGATCCGCTCCAAATCGGTGATCTCTCCCAGGGCATCCCCCAGGTCCGTACGGAACCGGGCCTGGTCCACCATGCAGCCGATGGCCTGCTGGCGGAGGCGGATCCGGGCGGTATCCAAGAGCGGCCCTTCCACCCACTGGCGGAGTTGCCGGGCCCCCATGGCCGTCCGGGTGTAATCCAGCACTTCCAGAAGTGTCCCGTGCCGGGTGCCGTCCTTCATGTTCTTCACCAGTTCCAGGTTCCGGATGGCGGTGGCGTCCAGGTTCATCACCGCATCAGTGGTGATCTCCCGGAGACGGTTGATCTGGGCCAGGTCGCTCTTGACATTTTCATGGATGTACTGGAGCATATGCTCCACAGTCCCATGGACCAGGGGTTCTTGGCCCGCCGGATGATCCTGGCCGAAATGCTGGCTGAAATAATCCAGACCTGGCACCGGATCATAATGGTTCAGCATACAGTCCGGCAGTTTCTGGTTCACCTTGTCCAGCAGTTCTCCGAAATTTTCATTGGATTCTGTCAGTATCAGTTCTGCGGGCTGCAGCCGGTACAGCTGATCCAGCACCGCTTCTTCCCGGTCCTTGCCCCGGGCCAGGTACCAGGCGCATTCCCCAGTGGACACATCGGCAAAGGCCAGGCAGAGCCCCTTGCCATCCTGTTCCAGGCAGGCCAGGTACTGGTTGTGGCTCTCTTCCAGCACCGCATCGCTGAGCACCGTCCCCGGGGTCAGGATCTTGGTCACTTCCCGCTTCACGATGCCCACGGCCTTTTTCGGGTCTTCCATCTGGTCGCAGATGGCGATCTTATAGCCTTTTTTGATCAGTTTGGCCAGATAGCCGTCCACCGAATGGAAGGGCACTCCGCACATGGGCATGGTGCTGGAAGCCCCCGCCTTCCCCCCTGCCCGTTTGGTCAAGGTCAGGTTCAGTTCCCGGGAAGCCGTGATGGCATCTTCATTGAACAGCTCATAGAAATCTCCCAGGCGGAAGAAGAGCAGTTCATTCTTATGTTGTTCCTTGATTTCCAGATACTGCTGCAGCATCGGAGTCAATGTAGTCATAAAGCAGCACGTCCTTTGAGCAGCCAGGTCTGAGCGGTTTCAATGGCTACCGGGACGATGTCCCCCGGATTGAAGATCCTCTCGCCCACAGGCCAGAGCACCAGCTTGTTGCCGTCGGTCCGGCCGCTCCACATTTTTTTGTTGTTGTGGCTGAGGCCCTCCACCATCACAGGCAGCGTACGCCCCACCAGTTTCTGGTTGTGTTTCAGGCTGTGCCGGTTCTGGAGCTCCATGAGCCGGTTCAGCCGGTCTTTCTTCACTGCTTCCGGGATTTGCTCTTCCATGGCCGCAGCCGGAGTCCCGGACCGTTTGGAATAGATGAAGGTATAGGCCGCATCGTAGCTGACTTCTTCGAAAAGACTCAGGGTCTCCTGGAAGTCTTCTTCCGTCTCCCCCGGGAAACCCACGATGATGTCCGTGGTCAGGACCGCCTCCGGAACATACCGCCGGATGGTATCCACCAGCTGGAGATAGGTCTCCCGGGTATAGCCCCGGTTCATGGCCTGCATGATCCGGGTGCTGCCGCTTTGGACGGGGATGTGGAAATGTTTGCACACATGTTTGCTTTCTGCCACGGTGCGGATCAGTTCCTCGCTCATGTCCCGGGGATGGCTGGTCATATACCGGACCCGTTCCACCCCAGGGATGGCATCCACCTGGCGCAAGAGGGCGGCAAAGGCATCTTTTTCTCCCCGGTCCTTTCCATAAGAATTCACATTCTGTCCCAAGAGGGTGAATTCCCGGTAGCCCAGTTCCACCGCCTTCCGGATCTCTTCACAGATGGCCTCGGCGCTGCGGCTCCGTTCCCGCCCCCGGACATAGGGCACGATACAATAGGTGCAGAAGTTATTGCAGCCATACATGATGGGCACCCAGGCCGCATAGCTGCTCTTCCGCACGAAATGGCCCTCGAATTCCCGGGGCATGACGGTCAGGTCATTGTACATGCCGGCCTTTCGCTGGTTCTGGTGCAGATAATCCTGGAGGATGGCGCTGAAATTGTTCACATGAGCCGTACCAATGAGCAGGTCCACCTGGGGATACTTCTTCAGGAAGTCTTCCCCGTCTTTCTGGGCCATGCAGCCGGTGACACAGAGGACTTTGGAAGGATCTTCCCGCTTGATCTGCTTCATCTCCCCGATTTTGCCCAGGATCTTCTTTTCCGCGCTTTCCCGGACGCAGCAGGTATTGATCAGGATCACGTCTGCATGGTGATAATCTTCGGTATAATGGTAGCCCAGGTCGGAAAGCTGCCCGGCATAATGTTCTGAATCACTTTCATTCATCTGACAGCCGTAATTCAGAATGGTGTAACTCTTGGTCATTGGTTCTCTGTTTCCCTTCTATCCTAATATTTAAGCAAACGACAGTGAAAAGTCTCAATACTTTATTATACGCTAGAAATAACAAAAAAGAAAGAGGCGGTTGACGCTGTCCCCTGCGCCCCCACTTCTTCTCTGTCTTATTTGGCTTTGGCCGCTTCCTGCCGGGCCAGTTCATCGCACCGTTCGTTCAAGGCGATCCCCACATGGCCCCGTACCCAGTGGAAGGTGACTTTCCGGCTGCCGTAGAGCCGGTCCAGTTCCACCCACAGTTCCTGGTTGAGCACCGGCGTCCCATCCGCCTTTTTCCAGCCTCTCCGCTTCCAGCCGGCCACCCACCGGGTAATCCCGTTCTGCAGGTACTGGCTGTCTGTGAAGAGGGCCACCCGGCTGCCTTCCGGGGCAAAGGACAGAGCCTCGATGGCAGCGGTCATCTCCATCCGGTTGTTGGTGGTGGAAGGGTCTCCGCCGGAGCGTTCCGTCACTTCCCCGGTGGCTGCTTCTTCCGCTACGAAGGCCCAGCCCCCCGGTCCATTGGGATTCCGCAGGCAGGACCCGTCGGTATAGATCACATACTCTTCCCCTTCCAGGGCAGGCGGCTCCCCGGCAGTATCCTTTCCTGCCGGGTGCCTGGGCGAAGGTGCCGGAGAAGGATTCCCTGCCCCCTCCTCTCCCTGGAGCCAGGCTTCTGCTTCCTCCCGGCTGGTGAATCCCTTGAAACGGGCTCCAGGGTACCCGCTCACCTGTTCCTGGCATTCTGCCCAGGTGCTGAACAGTCCCGTTTTCCGTCCCTTGCGTACTGCGTAGATTTTTTTGGCTGCCATACGTTCTGCTCCTTCTGTATCCATGTCTTTTCTTTCCTTATATATTGTAGCACAGCAAAAGCAGGACCGTACAGGTGTTTTCCCCAAAGGACAGGCAGAGATATGGTATAATACTCCCTAGTTGGACAGAAAGGAGATTTTCTATGACAGAATGTTTGATCGTAGGAGTAGGAGGGTTCATCGGTTCCGTCTGCCGGTACCTGATCGGACTGGTTCCCTATGAACACAGCAGCGGGTTCCCTCTCAAGACCTTTTTCATCAATATCATCGGCGCCTTCCTGATCGGCCTGGTGGCAGCCCTGGCTGCCCGGAACAGCCTCCATCCCCGGCTGGCCCTGTTCCTGAAGGTGGGCATCTGCGGCGGGTTCACCACCTTTTCCTCCTTCGCCTTGGAAAGCCAGCAGCTGGTGGACAAAGGGGCCCCAGTGACCGCCGCCCTGTACATGGTCCTGAGCCTCTTCTTCGGAGTCCTGGCAGCCGTCCTGGGCCAGAAGGCCGTCTGATGGAACTCCAGCTTCCCTTTACAGAACGGCCCCAGCGGCTGAAGACCTTTCTCCAGAGCCGGGGCCTTTCCGGAACCTACTGGAAGAAATTGAAAGCTGCCGGCGCCCTCCAAGTGAATGGAGCAGCTATCCAGCGGGACCTGCTGCTCCAGCCGGGGGACCAGATTTGCTGGGATTTCCTGCCGGAAGCCTGTACCCTGGAACCGGAAAAAGTGATACCCGTCATCCTGGCCGAAACGGAACTCTACCTGGCCGTGGATAAACCGGCGGGTCTTGTGACCCATAATGCAGGAAAAGAACGGACTCCGGCCCTGAGCCGGCAGGTGGCCTGGTATTTCCAGCAGCAGGGGATCCCCAGCGCCGTCCATCCTGTCTCCCGGCTGGACCGGGAAACTTCCGGAGTGGTCCTTTTCGCCAAGAACGCCTGCCTCCACCATATGCTGGCCCAGGGGAAGCTGGAAAAGACTTATCTGGGGATCACCCTGGGCACCTGGCCAAAAAAAGCCGGACTCCTGGATGGACCCATCGGCCGCCGGCCCGGTTCCATCGTGGAACGGCAGGTTTCCCTGGAAGGTCTCCCGGCCAGGACCCGGTACCAGATCCTGGCTGAACGGGAAGGCCTTTCCCTGGTCCGGTTCCAGCTGGAGACCGGGCGGACCCATCAAATCCGAGTCCATGCAGCAGCCGCCGGCCATCCCCTGCTGGGGGACACCCTCTATGGCCCTCCCGGTGCCCCGGGACGTCACTATCTCCATGCCTGGAAGATCCGCTTCCGGGAACCGTTTACGGAACGGACCGCAGAGATCATTGCACCTGTCCCTCGGGATTTCCAAGCAGCCTGGGGCGGCCTCTTCAACATTCTCGCCCAGGATCCCCCCATGTTGGGATGAGATATGATATAATGAAGCGTAAGAGAAATTCAAGGAGGTTTCAACATGCCATTTGTAACCACTAAGGAAATGTTCAAGAAAGCCTACGAAGGCCATTATGCCGTTGGTGCCTTCAACGTCAACAATATGGAAATCGTCCAGGGGATCGTGGAAGCTGCCAAAGAAGAACAGTCTCCCCTGATCCTGCAGGTTTCTGCCGGGGCCCGGAAGTATGCCAAGCACAACTACCTGCTCCACCTGGTAGAAGCGGCCATGGAAGATACGGGCCTGCCCATCGCCCTGCATCTGGACCACGGTGCCGATTTCGACATCTGCAAGGCCTGCGTGGACGGCGGCTTCACCTCTGTGATGATCGACGGTTCCAAATATCCTTTTGAAGAAAACATCGAACTGACCAAACGGATGGTGGACTATGCCCACAACAAAGGCGTGGTGGTCGAAGCCGAACTGGGCAAACTGGCCGGCGTGGAAGATGCCGTGAAAGTGAACACCAAAGACGCCACCTATACGGATCCGGACCAGGCCGTGGAATTCGTGGAACGGACCGGGGTGGATTCCCTGGCCATCGCCATCGGGACCAGCCATGGGGCCTACAAATTCAAAGGCAAACCGGAACTGGATTTCCCCCGTCTGGAAAAGATCACCAATATGCTCCCCGGCTTCCCGCTGGTACTCCATGGGGCTTCCACGGTCATCCCGGAATTCGTGGAGGAATGCAACAAATACGGCGGCAAACTGTCCGGCGCCCAGGGCTGCCCGGAAGACATGCTGAAGAAAGCCGGCACCTTCGGGGTCTGCAAGATCAACATCGACACGGATCTGCGGCTGGCCATGACCGCTTCCATCCGGAAGTACCTGTACGAACATCCGGAAGATTTCGATCCCCGTTCCTATCTGGGCAAAGGCCGGGAAGCCATCAAACAGATGGTGGCCCACAAGATGCGGGATGTACTGAATTCCTCCCATCGGCTGTAAAACAGGAAAAAAGAACTGCCTCCCTTATTGGGCGGCAGTTCTTTTTATATGGCCGTATAGGAAGCGGTCGATCATCCCTTTGACCGATTCTTCCATATTATCTACATTCAATGCTCCCTGGTTGCTCAGCATGAAGATGCTGAAGTAGAAATTCTGGGTCATCAGGGGCAGATCGTAAATGGGCTGGATGAAGGAATCGTCCATGGCTTCCTGGAAGATTTCCCGGAGGATGACGATTTCCGAACGGATCAGTTCCGCATACCGGCGTTTCACCGCAATGTCCTTTTCCGCCGGTTTCTTCCCCCACCGGACTTCCAGCTTCCAGTCCTGCTTTTCCTCATCCCAGATCAGCCGCCAGCCGGCCTGTTCGTTCAGCAGTTCAAAAAGGATGACGGCCCACAGGGTCTCGTTCTTGTGGAGGAACCGTAAAAAGGTAAAGACATAGGCTTGGAACTGTTCTGCAAAATGCTGGCTGCCCTTGACCGCCTGCTGCAAGTCTTTCACCAGTTTCCGATTCTTGGCTTCCACCAAGGTGTAGAAGAGATTTTCCTTGTTCTGGTAATATTTGTAGACCGTCCCCTTGCCCGTATCTGCGATCTGGATGATTTCATCCAGGGTCGCCTGGGAATAGCCTTTATGAGAGAATACTTTTTCCGCGGCTTTCAGGATCCTTTTTTCCTTGGAAAGAGAAGAATTGATTTTCATCATACCTGCCTGTTCCTCCAAATTCGTACTGTCTTGTCATATATTATATCATCTTTTCGCCATAATTTACTTCATTCTTCACAAAATTCCTGGTTTCCGTAAAAGAATCGAGTATATCGTTCCGCAATAGAGTACCATAATTTACAAAAATCAGCAAACTGGCAGTATGAAAAAGGGGCTGTTGCCCATGCAACAGCCCCTTTTTGAAGGAATCATTTTGCAAAATACCGAGCCAGCAGTCCGTCGAATACACGGCCGTGACGGGCTTCGTCCTTGGCCATTTCATGGACGGTGTCATGGATGGCATCGTAGCCCAGCTGTTTGGCCAGAGTAGCGATTTCTTTCTTGCCAGCGCAGGCGCCCTGTTCTGCAGCTGCCCGCATTTCCAGGTTCTTCTTGGTGCTGTCGGTGACCACTTCACCCAGCAGTTCCGCAAACTTGGCAGCGTGTTCGGCTTCTTCGAACGCAATCCGTTTGTAGGCTTCTGCCACTTCCGGATACCCTTCCCGGTCTGCTACACGGCTCATGGCCAGGTACATCCCCACTTCGGAGCATTCCCCGGTGAAGTTCTGATGCAGGCCTTCCAAGACCCGGGCATCTACACCTTTGGCAACCCCGACCACATGTTCATCGGCGTATTCCTTGACGCCTTCTTTCAGTTCATCGAATTTATCTTTCGGAGCACCGCATTGAGGGCATTTTTCCGGAGCTTCTTCTCCTTCATACACATAACCGCACACTCTGCAAATGAACTTTTTCATAAAAAAGCCTCCCCTTGTTGCTGGCCTTATCAGAATATTGTTCTGAAAAAGCTACTTTTTAATAATCTTTATTAAAGACTTCTTACATTGTCAATTATAGCAGGTTTTCCAGGAAAAGCAAGGGGGAGAAATGAAGAAGTATGTGTCAACAAGTTTTCGGTGAAACCTTCATCACAATATAGTTATTCAGAAATGAGGGCAAAAATTTTTCATTGTTGCTTCGACGGAGACGGCGTAAGGGTTCGCCGCAGGCAAACCCGTCCCGGCCTCCCAGATGAGAAAAGTCCTCCTATACCCGTACTGACCTACCTGTACCTCGCCCCTCCGCCGGGAGGGCAGACCCGTTCGTCCCTGGCGGGAGGCTCACAGCCTATCGCCTTGCCCTGACGGTCAAAGGCTGCGGCTACGGACCAGGAAGCTGGACACTATCGCCCGCGTGCTCCACCCCAGGAGCGACAACACCCGATGTTGTCCCGCCGACTCCTCCTGGGCCTGCCCTCCCGGCTCCCGGAGAATCGATGTATACCCGCACAGAATACTAGCAAGGCCGGAGGCCAAGTCCTTGTCACCAGTTCAGTGCTGCGGCCAAACGTCCCATGGGATTACTGCTGGGACCGTAATTGGCAATTCTGCACTGATGGGCACCTACGTGAGAGACGAATATCGGCTTTTTCAGTGCTTCCCGCACCGTATTCCGGTACTCTTTCCGGGTTTTCAGCGGCATAATGCACAAGTCTCCTGCCAGGGCCTGCTCTAAGTCCCCATTTTTTTCAGTCCACTGATCACCTTAACCATCGCCAGACTGCCTCTATAGCTCCAGCGCCGTCCCTGCTTCTTCATCCGATAGGTATAAGATGAAGGCCTTCCTTTTTGCGAGTTTATAATGGATTATTCATTTTACCGAGAACTATTCTACACTAAGGTCTACCTGTTCCTGCCTGGGCCGGAAGTATTTCTCTTCCCGCGCCTTTCAATCCTCAATGGCATCTTCTAATTTTTCATACAATCCCCCTTTCGAAATCTATTTCTGGTTCACCATGGCAACGAATCCCTATTACATAGGGTCGTGAGCAGTCAATACTAATTTACATACCTTTCAAGCAGAAAATTCCTACCGTTTCGTCACATTTATCTGATTGCGTTTTTTCCCTTACGTCCTTTCACAGCCGTAAGTACTAACGATCCGATTCCCAGAAGAAGAAGGAAATCAAACATCGGACGTGTAAAAAGTTTGAAAATATTCCCACCAAGCATATCATAGATTGTCCAAAGATTGGTTTCCATCATACTGCCAAGCACAATGGACAAAAGGAATGGGCCTGCAGGGAATTTGCACTTATTTAGAATATATGCAGCGACACTGAATCCCAGAGTACAATAAATGCTGAACATGGAGGAGCTTTCGGAGTAAGCTCCGATTAAGCAGATAATTAGAATGGCAGGAGCCAGTAACTTAATAGGTGTATTTAGCACTTTAGAACTCATTTGGATAAAACCACTGCCAATAAAGAAGACAAGGATGTTTACTACCAGGAAGCCTGCAAAGAACGTATTAATGATATCTCCGCTGTTAACTAGGAGAAGTGGTCCCGGCTGGACTCCTTTCATAATCAGGGCGCTCATCAGTACAGCAGCGGCTGGTGATCCCGGTATACCCAGCGACAACGCAAATACAAGGCTGCCACCTGTCGCTCCGTTGTTAGCGGTCTCGGCGGCCCAGACACCTTCTACATTTCCCTTACCAAAAGTCTCTGGATGATTAGAGTCTCGTTTTGCCGCATCATAACTCATAAATGCAGCAATCGTCGGTCCGGCAGCCGGCGCAATCCCTACAATGATTCCAATCAGGGCAGATCGGATAATCAGTTTAGCTCTGTGAAAGATTTCACTTAATTTCACAAAGTACTTTTTCCCTTTCTGTGGCATAAAGAATTCTTTTTGTTCACCAAACTCTTCAATCATTTCATAGACCCGAGGCAGAGCTAGCAGTCCTAGGATGACAGAAACAAGTGAAAAACCAGAATATAAAGAACTGATGTTAAAAGTAAATCTTGGAAATCCATAGGATGGATCAGCACCGACCATTCCTACTAAAAGTCCTAGTGCCGCCATGAATAGTCCTTTTACCACATCTTCTCCTATAATTCCCGTTACCATAAAAAGTCCCCACAGTCCCAGTAGGAACATTTCTGGCGGTCCAAACTTGATTGCGATGGCAGCAATCGGCGGTGTCAGTAGCATCAGTACAAGAGCACTGGCGGTTCCGCCAAATGAAGAACCGTATAGACTGGCCAGCAGTGCTTCCAACGCTCTTCCTTGCCGACACATAGGATATCCGTCAAAAGTAGTCGGAAGTGCAGCAGCAGTTCCTGGGATTCCAAGTAAAATGGCGGAAACCGATCCGCCAAACAGGGCACCCGCATAAATTCCACCCAGCATCAATAATCCGATAGTTACATCCATACTGTAAGCAATAGGCAAAAGCATTGCCATTCCTGTTGTAGCAGACAACCCCGGCAGAGCACCAAAAATCATACCCAGCACTACCCCTACTAACATAAAGATGATTGCCAACGGATCTAAAAGGGAAGCAAATCCTCCGGCAATCGAAGCTAGCATTCCATCCATAGCACACCTCCACTCACATAAATATACCGGCAGGCAGCTTAACACTAAAAACAAAATCGAAAATCAAATAAAGTAGAACGGGAAATCCAATGCTGAAGCCAAATTTCACCAAATTTTTCCCTTCATAATGGTTCATCGTAGTAAACAAAAGCAAATACAAGGCAGAAGAAATCAAAAATCCGGCAAATTGCAGCCCAATGATATACAGGGCAACCAATATGATGTTCATTCCGATGCTTGATAGATTCCTTACTTTATAGCTATCCTGATTTTTTCTTACAATCAGAATCACGCTCAGGATCATCAGTGCAATCATGCAAAAAAAAGAAAACCCTTTGTCTGCAGATGTGTCTGCCAGATTGTACTCATCAGGTATGCACAAATTACAATTGTACAAACGCCTATCAATCGATCATTTAATCTCATATATGTTCCTCCAGAGTTACTTGAACTTCTGTTTCATCACACCGGTATCGATGATTTTTTTCATGAAATTATGAGTCTTCATTACGTACTGGTATGCCTCATCACCTACCAGATTCATCGGTTCAACATTTACTTTTTCGTAAGCTTTTGCTGTCTCTGGATTAGCAAGGGTTAGCTTGAAAATCTCAACCCAGCCATTATAAATTTCATCAGGAGTATCTTTGGGCAGCGCAATGACTTTAAAGGAAGGCACATTGATGTCGTAACCAAGCTCTTTGAAGGTCGGTACATCCGGGAAAAAGTGGTTTCTTTTCGTCCCAAGCTGTCCCAGGATTTTTAAATTTCCAGCTTTCACTTGGCTGGCTATCTCTGCTGGAAATACCAGCGCGGAATCCACATCTCCCGAAATTACTGCTAGAGCACATTTGGCTCCCCCTTTGATTCCCACCCGCCTGAACTTGATTCCTGCTACCTTTTCAATTAAATAACGAGATGTATCTGACTGTCCCCAGGTACCAGAACAAGCTGTACTTACTTCATGAGTTTTGCAATATTCCAAAAACTGCTTCAGACTCATATCTTTGAACTTTCCTTTGGTGCTGACGACAAGATGGATATTATCCCCCGTCGGGATACCAATATAGCGATAGGAATCAGGGGTATATTCACAGTCAGGTACGGTATACTGATCCGTAGTAAGGCCAAGGCCCATCTGCCCGATAGTCATGCCATTAGGTTTGGATTTCATCAATTCCGCAAAAGCAACTGTCCCCCCGCCAGTCGCATTATTTACGACATTCAGTTTGATTCCTGTATTATCCTGTATTGCTTTAGCAAATACCCTACCTGCCGTATCATGACCACCACCTGGATTCGAAGGAATGATAAAAGTAACAGGCCCTTTGGGTTTCCACCCCTTTAATTTATTCCCAGTAAGTCTTTTTTTATCAGCGGCACAACCTAATAATGCAATACATAAGAACCCTAAAAGGGCTGTCGCTGCCAATTTTTTCCCTTTCATAGAAATCTTTCCTTTCAGCACAAGGTAAAAGAAATAAAACAAAAATGTACAGTTAAAAATGAAAACAGGGGAAAAAGCCTTTCACTTTCCCCTGTCTGGACACCTAAATGTAAAAATTATTTATAACGGGCACGGAACAAGGGACGCAGTTCAGAAATCGGGGCTTTGCTGATAATCAAATTTCTCATCCTTTCTTCAGAAGCTGCAATCTTTTCCACTTCATCAATGACTTTTTCCGCCAATTCGTAAGGAACGATGCAGACACCGGAATCATCCGCAACCATCAGGTCACCCGGCGTCACGAGCTTACCGCAGAGCGTAATCGGTCCGTTCAGTTCCACACATTCAATCCGGAATTTGCCCGTGATCTGCGTTGTACCGCAACTGAATACAGGGTATTTCATTTCCCGAATGGAACTGATATCTCGGCAGCAGCCATTGACAATATTCCCGGCAAAGCCGCAGCTCTTGCCGACAGTACAGCTCTGCCCGCCCATATTGGATACGGCTAGATTTCCACCGAAGTCGGATACCAGGACGTCCCCCGGTTCTCCCATATAATAAACGTCCCGCGTGGACATGGCGATGAAATCATGATCCAGATACCCTTTTGTCGGAGTCTTCCGGACCGGAATGTTGCGTACTGTAACAGCCGGTCCTACAATTTTGGAACCCGAAATAATTGGATGAATATAAGAGGAAGGAATGGCACCGTCGATTCCGTAGCCGTCGAGCACATCCGATACTGTCGTGGATAAATCGTCGATAGCATAGTAACGGTCGATGATTTCCTTTGAAACTCTTGGAAATTTGATTTTGGTTATTCTTTCCCGCGGAACAAGGCCCCAGATACGTCCTTCCTTTTCGTATTCCGCATAATCCTTGTCTCTCTGAGCACGCTGTTCCAAGATTTCCTTATTAAACTTTTCGACTTTGTCCAAATCCATTTTACCTACCTCCATTTCAATTTCCTATTAGGAAACACGGTTCTTTATTTGATTGTATTTTATTATTTTTTCCACATTTTGTCAATAAAATTCGCTATTTTCAGAAAAAGAATATACAGAAAAACAGGAACCTCATTCTAAGGTTCCTGCTAAGAGCACGGTATGTTATTGCTTCAGTTCCCTTCCATTCAACTCTTCCGAAATTTGTCTGGCCGTTTCTTTAACTAGATAAACCATCTGATCCAGTTTTTCCGGAGTGACCCGGGTCTTCGGAGCACCAATGGAGATGGCAGCCCAGGCATGACCAGAAGGACTCAGAATCGGTGCCCCGACACCTACGGCACCGACAGAATATTCTTCGTCACTGATAGCATATCCTGCTTTGCGGATCTTCTCAAATTCTGCCAACAGGTCATTGGGAGAAGTAATGGTATGTTCCGTAAATTTCTCAAATTTGGTTTCCATGATTTTCTTCCTGATAAAATCCTGATCACCGAACGCTCCCAGAGTTTTGCCAATCGCAGAAGCATAAAAGGGTCTTCCGCTCCCCACACTGCCTGCCACCCGAATAATTTGATGGCACTCTTCCCGGGCAATCATGCGGACTTCTCCATCAATCCACATACCAAGAGAGGCATTCTCGTTGGACAGGTCACGCATCCTCTGCAGGTAGGGACGGCAAAAACGGTAAATTCCCACATGTTTTTCATAAATGGTTCCCAGTAGATACGTTACTGGTCCCAGACAGTAGTTCTTATTTTTTTTCTGCATCACCATCCCGGATGTCTCCAAGTCGCTAAGGAGCTTATATGCGCCGCTTTTGCCGATACCGACACGCTGAGCAATTGCGGTCACGCCCCACTCATAAGGTTTTTCACCCAATATTTTTAGGATATTCAATGCTTTTTCAAGAGAGCTCATATAGTACTCCTCTTCATCAATCTGTGTTTCTCTTTTCTTTATCCTACTGGCCTGATTCTCTTTTCAGTTTATGAATTATTTTGAGAAATGTCAATGGGTTTTGTCCTTCAATAATGAACAGTATTCACTTTTAATATTTAAATGAGACTCCTTAAGGTTCCTCTTCTTTAGTCAAGTCCAAATTTGTGTGTAAATTCCTTTAGGTCATGAAATCGGTTAGGCTGCAGCCATGTTAATCTGGCGAATTGCTGCTCTTTTCAGCTCAGTAGGGGTGTCACTCTTAAGCATCTCTTCGTAGCTTTGGTGAGAGAGTTCTGGAATGCTTCCACATCTTTGGAAAGGTCTTTACAGAGATTGGAGACAGTAGATTTGGAAAAGCTTGTTCCACAAAGTTCTTCCATGACTTTCTCGACTTTTCGGGTAGAGACCCCATTGACGACCATTTCGGCCATGCCGGCGACGAGGACAGCCTCGCTGCAGGCGTAGTTTTCAAAGAGCATAGTTTTAAATGGGATATTCCGATGGCGGGAAACCGTGAGCGTGATTGTGGATGAGCATATGGCTCATTTTTTTGATTTCTCTTTTTACACCATTATAAGGACATTACCCTGCTGGGACCGTAATTGGCAATTCTGCATTGATGGGCACCTACGTGAGAGACGAATATCGGCTTTTTCAGTGCTTCCCGCACCGTATTCCGGTACTCTTTCCGGGTTTTCAGCAGCATAATGCACAAGTCTCCTGCCAGGGCCTGCTCTAAGTCCCCATTTTTCAGTCCACTGATCACCTTAACCATCGCCAGACCGCCTCTATCGCTCCAGCGCCGTCCCTGCTTCTTCATCCGATAGGTATAGGATGAAGGCCTTCCTTTTTGCAAGTTTATAATGGATTATTCATTTTACCGAGAACTATTCTACACTAAGAATGAAGAAAGGGGCTGTTGCATAGAACGTGCAACAGCCCCTTGTTTTTTTTACATCCCCAACTTCGCCATAATCAGGGCCAATTTGGCCTTGGTATCGTCATTTTCCTTCTTCAGGGCATCGACCTGATTCTGGAGGTCCTTGACCTGGGCGTCTTTGGCCTGGTTGTCCTGTTTCAAGGTCCGGATTTCCCGAGCCATGGCCGCTTTGGTCATCCCCGTCACCGCCGGATTCCGATCCAGGGCAATGCTGAACCCTGCATTGATCATATTCTCTCCGTTGCCCACGGTGGCGCCCATGTTGAACAGGACGTTGTCCGAAGCCCGGTAGAAGGTCCCGAAGGCCAGGGAGTTGGCATTCCGGTAGCTGCCGAACCCGGCGGAAAGGCTCCACCGGCCGTCAGTCTCCACTGGATGGAGAGCTGCCAGGGCAGCGGCTCCGGCCCCTACCCGGTTGATCCGGGTATCCATCCGGTTCAGATGGTTCCCCAGCTCGTTGATGGCCTGCCCAGCAGAGCCGGCGATCTTCTGCAGCTGGCCCACCGTAGCCGCGTCATCCTTTTCCTTCCCATCAGCCACGCCTTGGATCCGATTGCCCCCGGCGTTGATCTCTTCACTGGAAACTTTCACCTTTCCAGCCTGGAGACCGTCTTTGTCCAGGGTCATCTTGCTGTCCCCGCTGCCGATGGTCACCTTGTCGAAGGAGACATCCTTCTTGGTGGCAATCTTGATGGCGCCGTTGTCGTTGGACAGTTCGATGTTGTCCCCGCTGGTGAAGTTCTGGACATCGCCCGCCTTGACCTTCTTCACGGTTTCCCCATTGATCTGGCTTTCCCAGCTGCCGTTGGCTGCATCCTTCACCTTCTGGTTCAGGTTGTTCAGGGCATCCACCACATTGTTATTCTCCTTGTTTTGGATGTCTTCGCTGATTTTGGAAACATCTCCCAGATCCGAAGCCTTGGCAACGTTGTCGATGGTAATGTCCTTCACTTGATCCGGATGCATCTTATCCTGGACATGGAGCTTCACCTGGTTGGCATCGGAAACCTTGTAGTCCCCGGTGTAGTTCCCCTCCTGGTCCTTTTCTCCCACCAGCTGGAAGTCGGAATTGTTCTTCTTGATTTCGCTGACATTGTCAGCCACCTGCTTCAGCTGTTCTTCCGTGGCGGCCCGTCCCTTGGTGGCAAAGTCCGGAGCCGTAATGGAGGTGTTGGTAAGACCGCTGAGGGTGCCGTTGTTGCCGTCGATTGTCACCTTCTGGTGGCCGCTGGTCCCGTTGCCGATGGTCACCGTTCCTCCATTTCCATCGATCACAACGGAATTATTCCCGGTGGAACCGCTGCCCACCGTCACTTTTCCATTCTGTCCATCGATGAGGATGTTCGGATTGCTCTTGGCGTCCTGGCCCAGCTTCAGAGTATCGCTGAGTTTCACCTGATAGTGATTGGGATTGTCTGCTCCAGGGGTCACCGTGATGTTGTCATTGACACCGCTCACGGTCACCTTCCGGGCTTCCACTTCCGACTGGGCAGCCGCTTGGGCGATGTTCTTCACATCCTGGATGGTGGCTGCATTGGTCCCCACTTCGTCACTTTCATAATGGTACTTCTTGTCTTCCTCGTTGTAGATACCACCGCTCTTCAGATGGGTGATCTGTTTCCCATAGTTGTTGATCCCGTCTTTGGTGATCATAGGGCCATCGGTGATGACCACACCATCCACAGTCTCGGTCTTACCATCCCGAGTAACGGTCACTTGACCCACACTGACAGGATATACTCCCTGTTCATCAGGAGTACCGGCATGGACCGTCGTAAAGCTGGGTGCCTTCTTCATTTGGATGATGAGGGCGTCACTCTTCCCATCCGACGTCTTGCCAGCGATGACGCTGAGGTTCGAAGCATCGAAATCCCCTGCCTCACCGGTCCCGCTGCCGATGATCCGAATCTTGGAACCCAGCTGAGCCGTGATGCCCTTGCTTTCTTCCGCTGTCTTGTCCGCATCATGGTTCCCCAGGAAGGTGATAGGATTCTCCCAGACCTGTTTTTCCAAATCCCGCAGCTGGCCTTCCGTAGCGGCCCGGTTGGGGCTGTAGCCCACATTGACGGGATCCCAGCTGGTATTGCTGAGGCCCGTCAGGTAGTTCCCGGTCTGGGAACCCCTGGCCTCCTCCGTGATCACATCCTGCAGGGACGCCGACTGCCAGCCGATGGCAAGAGGACTTGTCTTGCTGTCCCCGTCGCCGCCAAACTGTACATAGCTGCCGCCGTTGATGGTATTGGCGTTGCCGTCCAAAGTAATGGAACTGCCTGCGCCTCCGCTGCCCAACTTGATTTTGTCGCTGAGAGCCACATCATAGGTGTGGTGGATGCCGTCCGCGTCCAGGGTATCCGTCAAGGTCAGATTGCCCTCTGCCTGGTTATGGTTCACCGTCAGCTTGGTGGCATTGTTGGCCTTGGCTTCCACATTTTTCAGCTGGCCGTAGGTGGCCGCATCGCTGTCCTTCACCCCATCAGCTACATCGCTGATGGTCTGGCTCCCCGCAGAGATCCCGTCATCGGCGGTGAATTTGGCCAGGTATTCTGTGCTGCTCTTGGGGCTCAGATAGAGGCCGGTCTTGGTCAAATGGGACGCATTTTCCCGGCTGTCCCCCATATAGATATCCGTCATCCCATCCAGGACTTTGGACAGGCGGACGCTGAGGCCGCCATTTTCCGCCACCACACCGATGTTCTTATCGGTCAGAGCAGTGAGCCGCTGGGTATCGGTCTGGCCGCCGGTGATGGAGAGGGTCTGGTTCAGCTGTTTTTTCAGGACATTCTGTTCGGCCTTGTCTCCGCTGGCCGCTGCATAGTTGTCCCCAGTGAACCGCAGTCCATCTTCCAGGATGGCGATTTCATGGGTATTGCCCACATTGCCGTTGTTGTAGGTCAGCCGGGTGGTGGCCGCATCGGTGCTGGCCAGGGAAGCGGTCCCCATCTTGGTCATGATGTTGGCCTGGGCATTTCCCATCCCTTGCAGATGCAGCTGGCCGATAGAACCAGCTTCCCCCTCCAGCTTCACAGCAGTCAGGGAAGCGGCATCGCTGCCCTTCTGACCCACGTGGAGTTCATCCACCTGCACCTTCCGGTCCAGCTGGAGGGTCATGGTCCCATCCTTCACCGTAGTATGGATATTCTGGGCTCCATCCTGATCCGTGGCACCGGCGATCTTCAAGGTATCCCCCAGATGGACCGTAGCCGATGTATTGTCTCCGGCCGCGAAGGTCAGTCCCTTGATCTTCCCATCACCAGCATTGATGATGGACTTGATCTGGCTGTAGTTCACTGCATCAGTATCGCTGGTCCCAGCAGCCACGTTGGTGATCCGATTGTTCCCGTTGTCCAAGCCCTGATTGGTCAGAGATACCGGCTTCTGGGCCGCATTTTCTGGAGTCAGGGTCAGGGCTGTGCTGCTAAGGACCGCCGTATCCCCGTTATCGTTGGTGAAGGTAGCACTGGACAGGCCCGTCAGTTCCTTGGCCAGCCGGATTTCCACTTCCCCGCCCTGGGTAGAACCGTCTTCGTTCAGCACCTTGGGCTTCGTCACCACACCGATGTTGTTTTTCGTCAGATACGTATTGGCCGTATCCGAGGTGATTTGGGACGCATGTGCGTTATCCATGCCGCGCAGTGCCACAGTGCCGTTCAATTTCTCTGTCAGGTTCTTGTCCCCGTTGTCGCCGGAGAAGACATAGCCGTCATCCAGGGTAGCGATCTGGTGGGCCGTGTTGTAGTTATCCCGATAGGCAAGGCGTACAGGCTGGTTCTTCGTGATGGTTCCGGAACCGTTGGTCTGGTACACTTCCTGCAGGAAAGGAGCCGCCATATACGTCTGATCCGGAGCGGCGCTGAGGACGGAAATATCCGCCTGGGCCCGGGGATAGGTGTCGCTGACATGGGTAGCATCGCCCCGCAGTGTCAGGATCCCCGTCTGGTTTTCCGCATCTGCCGTCAAGACCACGCTGTCCACACTGGTATCGCTGTGGGTGGGATAGGTGCTGCCGATGTGGATGCCTTTCACGTACACGTTATCCGCCAGGGAAACCTGCAGACTGCCATCTTTGGCCGTATCGCTGCCAGAAGAACTGGTGCTGATGTTGGAATCCCCAGAGATGGTCAGGGTATTTCCGTGGTTCAGCTTCACAGCGGACCCTCTGTCCCCGGCCACATTGATGGCCTGGTTCCGATAGGTGATCACTTCATTCAGCTGTCTGCCCGTGACCGCATCGGTGGAGGTGGAACTAATGGTCCCGTCTGCCAGATTGGTCAGTTTGACCGGGGTGGCAGAAGTGCTGCCCCCCAGGGTCACCTGGTCTTTGGCCTCACTGTCATAGACCACCGCGTTGGATCCGCTCACATCGGCTCCCTGGAAGTCGGCTGCCACCGTATAGATGGTATGGCCGTCTTTGGCACTGGCAGTGTCTTTGCTCACGGTCACGTTCTTTCCGGCTTTCACTTCCGCAGAAGCGGCTGCCTTGGCCTCGTCCAGCTGTTTCACGTTCACCGCATCGGTTTCCGCCGTGCCAGCCGCTACACCGCTGATGGCCTTGCCGCCGGCATCGATTCCTTCCTGGCCGAGGCTGACGGCAGAATCTGCGAAGCTGATCTGCTTCAGCCCCGTCAGGGTGTCCGCCAACTGTATCTTCAAGGTATCTTTCCCATCGGAAACCACCCCGATGTTCCCGGCTGTGAGGCCGGATCCGGCCGCGGTGTTCCCCTGGATCTTCAGGGTACTGGTGAGAGGCAGGTTCAGGGTGTTCCCCTGGTTGGCATCTCCTTGGACGTAGAACCCGTCATCCAGAGTGGCCACAGTGTGATCCCGCTGGTCCACCCCATCCCGGTACATCAGCCGGGTCACGGCCCGATTTTTATCAGTCAGGTCGGATCCCAGGGCATTCTTCACATAGATGTCCGCAGAAGCAGAGCTGGTCTGCCCGTCCTGGGCCTCCTTGATCCCGGTCAGCTTCAGATGGCCGGTCAGGGTACTGTCCGTATCGCTGGCAGCCTGGGTGTACAGCCGAGCGGCCGGATCTGCTACCGTGCCGTCAGTGCCGATGTTCCCCAAGTTCAGAGAACGGCCCACCATATCCTGCTTCATGTACAAGCTGGTGGTCACGGAACCGTCACTGTTCCCCACGGTCCGGGCTGTCAGATTGGCTTTGGAATAGTCAGAGGCCAAAGCTTCCTCCAGGGTCTGGCTGCCCGTCAGTGCTACATCCGCACCTTGGAAGGCAGCTGTTTTCCCCAGGGTCAGGGTAGCAGTACTGCCGTTGTTCCCGGCGAACACATCCCTGGCATCGCTGAGCATGGTGCGCACATCCCCGATGTTGGCGGCATGGTTGTAATTTTCCTGTCCCGCCACGGTATCATCGTAGAGATAGGAAGTGTCTGTCACCTTCTGCAGGCCGCTGCCCACTTTCGTCACCTGCTGGCCGCCGGCACTGATGCCGCTGCGGGTGAACCGGGCTGCAGCATCACCTTCTCCCAGGCTCAGGCCCCCGGCACTCACCAGGGCTGTTTGCTCTTCGCTTCCGGTTTTCCCGTTGGTGAAGGACGCACTGGTAAGGCCGCTAAGATCCTTGGCCAGACCCACCTGGTACTCGGTTTTCTTCCCATCCGCACTGGGCGTACTGGATACAGTGATATTGGAGCCTGCACTGACGGAACTCAAAGCCCCGCCGGAAATATCTCCGCTCTTGATCTTGCTGACCACGTCCTGGAGCTGTCCTTCGGTGGCTGCCCGGGATTCGTGGATTTCATCCGCTTTATAGGTCACATTGGAAAGACCGGTGATGGTATCCTTATCCACCCACTGGGTCTTGTCCTTGTCCGCCGGATGGCTTTCCGCACTGTTCAGGGTCATGCCGCCCACGGAGACAGACCCGGCAGCCACGTTCCCCGTGGTGCTGAAGGACCCAGCGGTCACTTTGCCGGTTGTGCTATCCAGAGTGATCTGCTGGCCAATGGCAGCGGTCCCATTTGCCCCATCCAGGGTGATCTGTTTGGCCGTTTCCGTGCCCAGAGTCACCTTGTCATTCAGTTTCAGGGCGTAATTGGTGGAACCATTGGCGTTCGCAGTAGACTCCAAGCCCAGATTGCCGCCGCTGACGGTAACGGTAGTATGTTTGGCCGCTTCCGTCTGAGCAGCTTCCGCTTTCTGCTGGACTTTGTACACATCGCCCCCGTTGACTCCGTCCGTGGAACCTTCCGCCACGGTGCCGGAGCCTACGTTCTGGATTTTCCGGCCGCCCAAGTCGATCTGATCCGAAGTCAGGGTCAAGGCTTTGGCGGAAGAGCCCGCATTGGGCGTCAGCTTCAGCCCCGTCCCATCCACCGTCAGGGAAGTGGTATCTCCGGTAAAGGCGGCAGAAGTCAGGCCCGTAAGCTCTTTGGCCAGACGCAGGTTCAGAGTATTGGTGCTGCTGTCGGCCACCACCCCGATATTCCCGCTGGTGAGCAGGGAATCCGCCGGATGGTCAGCATCAAGGGTGACGCCACCCTTCAGGTTCAGGGTATGGTTCAGCAGGATATCCGCTTTGCCGCTGTCACCAACCGCATGGAAGCCATCTTCCATGGTGGCCAGGGCATAGGTGTAGTTCCCTTCATCGGTATAGTAGATCCGGGTGACCGGCAGATCCGGATTGGTCAGGTAGCCTTTGCTATTGTCCCCTTCCGAACCGTCTTTCACGAAGATGTCCGCAGAAGTATGGGTCACCGTGGGATTGTCCGCATAGGCTGTGCGTTTTTCCCCGGCCAGAAACAGGTGGCCGGTCATGGCCGTATCACTGTCCGCCTTGGACTGGGCCTGATACAGAGAAGCGGTCCGATCGCTTGCCGCCACGTTCCCGTCGGTGCCGATGGTCCCCAAGGTCAGAGAACGGCCCACCAGGTCTTTCTTCAGGTACACCGTAGTGGTCACATTGCCGTCACTGCCGCTGACCTGGGTGGTCACATTGGCAGAAGAATAGTCATTGGCCAGCTTGTCCGCCAGGGTATCCGTAGCGGACAGGCCCACTTCCGATCCCTGGATGGAAATGGTCCCGCCCAAGGCCAGATTGGATTTGGTGCTGTTGTTGCCGGCCACATAGGTGCCGATGTCCGCCTTTTCCTGGACCAGTTTGTGCACATCCCCGATGCTGGCCGCATTGTTGTAGTCTGCCTGGCCGGTGACTGTGGTGTCATAGGTGCTGACCGTCCCATCCGTACCGGTGATGCCGCTGCCCAGCTGCTTGATCTGCTGGGAACCGGCGCTGATGCCGCTGCGGGTGAACCGGGCCGCCCCATCATCGGTTCCCAGGGTTAGGCCATTCGCTGTCAGGGTATTCGTCTCTTCCTCCTGTCCCGTTTTGCCATTGGTGAATACAGCACTGGTCAATCCGGTCAGTTCCGGTGTCAAGGAAGCCGTATATGTAGTGATTTTCCCCGTATCATCCTTGCTGCTGCTGATGGAGATGTTGCTGCTGCCAGCAACCACTGTGGACCCAGCTGAAATCTGTCCTGCATTGATCTGGGAAACCAGGCTCTGGAGCTGGCCTTCTGTAGCTGCCCGGTTGCTGACGATATTCTTGTCATCATAGGTGGTATTCCCCAAGCCAGTAATGGTGTCTTTCATGACGTTGGAATCGGCCGTGCTGTCAGCTGCGCTGTGGAGGATGATATCTCCAACAGTCACACTGGAAGCACTGACCGCACCACTGGCCGTCAATGAAGTGACGCCCACAGCCCCGGTGGCTCCATGCAAGGTAATCTGCTTTCCGAAAGAAGAAATCCCCGTATCACTGCCGTCCAGGACCACCTGGTTGTCCCCGGTCCCCAGGGTGATCTTGTTATTCAGTTTCAGGGCATAGTCGGCCCCCTTGGTATCGCTTTCAGCCGTCTTAGTCATCACCAGGTTGTTATCGCTCACGCTGACGGTGCTATGCTTGTTGGCTTCCGTCTGGGCCTGGTTGGCCGCTTCCTGGACTGTATGGAGCTGGCTGCCGTTCACCGCGTCGGTGGAATCAGCCCCAATGGTGCCGGCGGCGAGGCCGGTGACCTTCCGGTTCCCCAGATTGATGCCCGTGCTGGCATTGATCACCAGGGAATCAACCCCGGAATTTCCTGCTGCAGGGGCAATGGTCAGCCCATCACCGGTAAGGGTGGTGGTGAATTTCTCTCCTGTAACGGCAACGCTGGTCAGATCTTTCAGTTCCTTGGCCAGGGCAATGGTCAGGCCCTGCTTCCCGTCGCTGGTCACCCCGATATTCCCGACAGTGAGCTTGCCGGTATCCGCGCCTCCGGTCACATCCAGCGTACCGTTCAGCAGCACAGACGAAGTGTTCCCGTCATCCCCTTTGAACTTCAGCCCGTCTTCCAAGGTTGCCAGTTCATGGGTGCCGGTGCTTTCATCGGCATACATCACCCGGGTCATCTTCTTGCTGTCCGCCGGCTGCAGTTCATCGCTGCCATCCTGGACGTAGATATCCGCACTGGTCTGGTCAGCCGCTGTCACCGTATCTGTCGGCTTGGTCCCTTTCAGGAGCAGATGGCCGGTCTGGGTGGTATCGGTGCTGCTGGCCGCCTGGGCTTTCAGCACAGCCACGGGATTGGCGATGGCCCCATTTGCATCCTGGGCCCCCAAAGAGAGGGACCGGCCCGCCATATCTTTTTTCCCGTAAATCGTCGTGGTGACCGTCCCGTCAGCGGCTTTTGCCGTCGCCGTGGTCAGGTTGGCCGTGGTATAGTCCTCTGCCAGGGTCGTCCCATCAGCCAGATCGGCCCCTTGGATCTTGGCCGTCTTCCCCAGGGCCAGGGTCTCTTTCCCTGTATTTCCAGCGAAAACGATTCCCGTATCCGTCAGAGACTTACTCTGGGCTTTTAAGTCACCCACGGTAGCCGCATTGTTGTCGGCCGCATCCGTATACAAATTCCCGGTCAATCCGCTGGCCACATGCTGGATTTGCTGGTTCCCGGCGCTGACTTTCGTCCGGGTGAACTGGGCGGAGGTATCCTCGCTGCCCAAGCTGAGCCCGTCAGAAGACAGCACAGCCGTCTGGGCCTCGGTCCCGGTCTTGCCGTTGGTGAATTCTGCGCGGGTGAGCCCAGTGAGCACAGGGCTCAGGCCAATGGTATATTGGGTCTTGGAAGGATCCGACTTGTCATCGGCCACCACGCTGATGTTGGAGCCTTCCTTCACGGTGGTCAAAAGGCCCTTGACGATGCTTCCGTTCTGGATGCTTTCAATCACATCCCCCAGTTCCCCTTCCGTAGCTGCCCGGCTGTCCACCAGCTGGGTGGTGCTGGTATAGCTGGTGTTGGAAAGGCCGGTGATGGTGTCAGCTGCAATATTATGGGCTGCATCCGCCGTACTGTTCAGATAGATATTTCCTACAGCCACGCTCCCGGCCTGCACATTGCCGCTGACCAGGAGGGAAGAACCGGTGATGGCGCCAGTTGTCCCGTCCACGGTCACTGCAGAGGTCCCAGAGCCAAAGGAAGCAGTCCCCTTCGTTCCATCCAGGGTGATGGCCGTTCCGTTGCTGCCCAGGGTCACCGTATCTTTCAGGCTCACGGTGTAGTTCTTGGAACCATCCGTATTGTCCGAATGCGCCACGTCCACATTCCCAGATCCGCTGACGGTGGAATGTTTCTGGGCTTCCTCCTGGGCATTTTCGGCAGTTTCTTTCACTGTATGGAGCTGGCTGCCGTTCACCGCATCCGTAGAAGTGGCAGTGACCTCTCCCGCCTGTACCCCGTGGAGCTGCCGGCCGCCCAGGTCCAGATTCTGGGCCGTCAGGTTCACGGCATTCCCGCTGGAAGTGGGGGTGATGGTCAGCCCATTCCCGGTGAGCTGGGTGGTAAAGTTCCCATTGCTGAAAGCAGCGCCGGTAAGGCCGGTAAGATCCTTGGCCAGCCGGACTTCCAGCTTTCCGTCCGTGTCTGCCACCAGCCCGATGTTCTTGTCACTGAGCTGGGTCAAGCTGTCGACGCTGGTTTCTCCCCCCGTGAGGGTCAATGTTTCGTTGAGCTTTTTGGTCACCGGTGTGCCACTGTCCCCGGCAAAGGTCATGCCCGCACCATCCAGCCGGGTGGTCAGATCCGTAATGTCACCCGCATTCTTCGTCACATTCCGGTTGGTGGCAAAGAGCTGGCTGCCATTCACGGCATCGGTGCTGTCAGCGTCGAGACTTCCGGCCTTTACACCCGTTACTTTCTGGTCATTGGCATGGAGGCCATCACTGTCGATATAGGTCTTCGTACCCACCTGATAAGCCGGGGCCGTCACCCCGCTGGCATCGATCTTCGTCTGGGCACTCCCGCTGTTGAAGGTGGCATCTGTCAGGCCCTTCAAGCTCTTGGCCAGCTGGACCGTCAGGCCGCCGTTGCCGCTGGAGACCACGCCGATGTTGCTTGAAGTCAGATTTTCCGTTTGGTCGATGCCCCCAGTGATGCTCAGGGTACTGTTCAAAGCCAAGGAGTTGGCCGTACCTGTATCCCCGGCAAAGGTATAGCCGTCACTGGTCAGAGCCACCAGATGGGCGTTGTTCTGGGTATCCAGATAATCCAGGCGGGTGCTGCCGCTGGCATCCTGATCGGCCGTCAGGTAGAGCTGGGAATTGTTCTTCCCCTTGATGCCCACATAGCCATAAGTATCTGTCCCCACCGTATTTTCACCCAGGATAATGGGATAATTCACCTTTCCTGTAGGACTGTTTTCCTTAGGAATTTGCGTTCCCACGTAAATCTTATTTTCCTGGATTTCCGGCGCCATGGTCACGGTCAGTTCGCCCTTTTCGGTGACCTGGGTGCTCAGGTTCTTGTGACTGCTGTCCCCGCCGGCCCCTTTCAAGGTCACGATGCCGCCGATGGCCACACTGGTGGGGTTCGTATGGGAGCCCGCCGCGCTTTCAGCCCCAAAGGAAATCCCCTTGGCCGAACCATCTGCGTTCAGAATATTCGTCAGCTGGCTGCCGATGATGGCATCAGTGGAGGTGCTGGAAATATCCCCCGCTTTCACATTGGTGATTTTCTTTCCTCCATTGTTCAAGCCGCTGGCGGTAAGAGAAATCCCTGTGGTCCCCAGGGTCAGGCCGCTGCCATCGATGGTGGTGGTCCCGAACTGGGCGCTGGTCAGGCCTGTCAGTTCCTGGCTCAGCTTGATGGTCAAAGAGCCGTCCTCACTGCTGGCCTGGACCCCGATATTGCTGTCGCTGAGTTTGGCCGCATCGGCCCCGCCTTTGATCTTGAGATAATTGGCGGTAGCATTTTTTCCCGGTTCCGTAGCCCGGAGCTTCCGGGAAATGACATTGGTCCCGGAAACTGTATCCGAATCGCTGTCGATCTGTACCTGGGAATTATCCCCGCCAAAAGACAGACCGTCCGTCAAGGTAGCCAAATGGTGGGCATGGCCTTCCTGATCCGTATATTCCAGACGGGTCATCCGGGATTTGCCTTCGCTGTCCGTATAGTTAAAATCACTGCCTGGGATAGGGGACCCAGCATAAGAAGTGATGACTGCTGATGTCCCATTCTTGCCGTTGATGCCCACGTACCCGATGGTGGCATCGCTTTTGTCCGTTCCCAGGACCACGGGATAATTCACCCGGCTGTCCTTAGGTTCGGCCAGGGATGAACCCACATCGATCCGGTCTTCCACCAGTTCCTTATCCAACAAGATCTGGAGCACGCCGTTTTCATCCACGTAGGTCTTCAGATTGGTGCCGGAGTAATTATCATTGTCTTTCATCCCAGTGCCTTGGATCAGGATGGGATTTTCTCCCAGTTTCCGGGCAATGGTGCCGCCGCCATTGCCTCCCACCTGGATGGTCTTATTTTCGAAAGCAGTCAGCTCGTTGGAAACCTTGCTCAACTGACCGAAATTCACCGCATCTGTATTCTCCGTCCCAGCAGCCAGCCCGGTGATCTTCTTGCTCCCCATGAAAAGCCCATTGCCGTTGAGGGAAATATCTGAAGTCCCGTCTGCCGTGGAAGCATTCTTTACGGTAATGCTGTTTTTGGCTGTCACAGAATCAAAGGAAGGTGTCGTGGTCATGACCACTTCCAGGCCGTCGCCGTTGGCATTTTTCCGCACGCCCAAGTTGGCGGTGCTGGCTGCTCCGTCTTTCAGGGCATCCCCAGTGAGGCCGCCTGTGAGGTTGAAATTGCCGCCCAAAGATTGGGTGACTTTCTGGTTATCGTTGCCTGTCAGGGAAAGCCCTTCCTGTTCCAGGGCTTTCAATTGGGCCACGTTCACTGCGTCCGTATCCTTGGTGCCGGCAGCCAGGTTGGTGATCTGCCGGGTATATATTTTCTCCCCAGAATCTGTCTTAAACGTTCCCCCTCCCAGAGAAACAGCTCCTATGGTAGAAGTCCATACGGAATCAGCCTGGTCCGCTTTTTTACTGCCACTGAGATATCCAGCTAGGCCAGCAGCTGTACTGGCCTGGGAGCCAGTTCCCAAGGCCACGCCGCCGGTAACCGTAACACTGGAAGTACCGCCCAACGCCACGCCGCCATAGCTGGAGACATTGGCACCGCCGCCCAAAGCCACACCGCCGAAACCAGTGGAGCTGGAACTGTTGCCAAAGGCAATGGCTCCCGTCCCTTGCGCTTTGGCATAGGGACCTATGGCCATTGAACTAAAGAGCGTATCATCATTCGCTGCACTTCCTGCCAAAGAAGAATAGCCGATAGCCAGGGATCCCACTCCATAAGCCTGGGCCTTATTCCCGGCTGCCAGAGAATTGAGCCCGTGGGCCCCGTCGTTCAGATAATTGCTGCCAGTGCCTGTATCCGTTGCATTGACGCTGTAATAGCGGGTGGCCGTCTTGGCTACGTTCTGTTCCACTTTTTCGATGGATTGGGTCACCCCATAGAGTTGGCTTCCGTTGATTGCATCAGTGGAAGTGCTGCTCACCCGGCCGGCTGCCACATGGGTGATGGTCCGGGTCTGTTCCGAAGAACCGCTGCCGGAACCAACGCTCACCGTCCCTGTGGGATTGGTCCCAGCAAATTGGTACGTAGTAGAATCGGAGGTTTCTCCATAGGTATCCTTGATAGAAAGGGAGGCCGTGCCCACCGTATCCCCATCATTCACTTGAGAACCGGTGCCCAAAGCCACACTGGTCTTATTGCCGTTTTCTGCAGCCACAAAAGCGCCGCTGCCCAGGGCCACACCTTTATCTCCGTTAACTTTTGCGTTATATCCCAGGACCGTACCTTCGGTGGCATTGGCTTCGGCCGATGTACCTACAGCAGTAGCGTGTTCTTTCCCGTTGGAGACTTTCGTCTCATAGCCGATGGCCACGCTGCCATTGCCTGTACTGCTGCTGTTCTGGCCCAAGGCCAATGCATCCGTGCCGCTGGCTGCCGCGCCGGTGCCAAAAGAAGCAGCCCCGCTGGCCGTAGCCTGGGCGTCCGCCCCGATGCTCACAGAAGCACTGCCGGTGGTAATATTGGAATCAGTCATAGCCCCGATATGGACGGACCGTTCCGCTGTAGATCTGGCATTGCCGCCGATGGCCACAGAATTGGCATAGGCCCCAGAACCATGGCCGATGGCTACGGCATTATCGTTCTGGGCGCTGGCATTCTGACCTAAAGCTACGCTGCTGGTGCCATTGGCCACGGACCCGGTACCGATGGCCGTTGCCCCCGTGTTAGAGGCATCGGCCCCATTGCCCAAAGCCGTTCCTTGGGTCTGGGCCTGGGCATTGACCCCCACGGCTGTGGACTGGGTCCCTTTGGCCCCATCGTTGTTGTAGTTGCCGGCATTTTTCAGGCTGTCATCGCTTTCCCAAGAATTGTTCTTCGTGACACTGACAAAATGGCCGCCGCTGCCAGAATCAGAACCGCCGCTGGCGCTCAGGTCAAAGGTCCGGGACCCATCATCGTTGTATTTGGGTGTAATCTTCACCGTGCCGTCCGCCGAAGAAAGAGTGGTCATGGAAGCCTTCAGCTGGGCCACGTTGACAGCATCATAATCGTTAGTCCCAGCAGCCAGTCCAGTCAATTGACGGGTAATCCATTTCGCTTTATCTCCGTTCGTAGTATCCCCGATAGAGACCCCTGCTGTAGTGGATTTCCAAATCGGAGAAGAAATGGCACTCTGGAAGGTGCTGTTCTGGATATTCCCTGTATTGCTGCCTTCCCAAGGAAAATAACCCTGGACACCCGCTTGGGTAGCCCAATTGGACACTGAATACGCCCCCAGTGCCACTCCATCTT
>ERZ791922.62-NODE-62-length-99802-cov-29.206021_pt1 | contig 99802 bp, 91 predicted proteins | sample MGYA00510134_ERZ791922 | MGnify/ENA primary metagenome ERZ791922 (study PRJEB30046, sample SAMN00792101) | human gut metagenome | study: EMG produced TPA metagenomics assembly of the A metagenome-wide association study of gut microbiota in type 2... | reverse complement strand
TAGTTCAAAACACCTGCACGATGCGCAAATGTTTTGAACAGGCTAAAGCCGTATACAAAAATCCCGGTTACCTTTTCAGGCACCGGGACTTTACTCACATTCATTTTGGTTTATTTTGTCAGCAGCATCAAAATATCATTGCTTCTCTGAACAAATTTTGTCATTTCATCTGGTGAAAGCTGCTTATGACTGATCATTGCCAGATCATAAAGCTGTTCACAAATAACTGCTGCATGTTCAGACTCCTGATTCTCTGCAAGGAACTTCACCAGAGGATGGTTAATGTTTAAGACAAGTGTTTCCTGTCCGCCAAACATTCCCGGATCCATTCCATACATATTATACATTTTCATCATATCCTGCATACGACGGCTTTCCTCAGAAAGCATCATCATTGCGGATACTGCTTCATTCTTCAGACTTTCTACTTTCACTTCAAGCTTTTCTTTATTCAAATTTTTACGGAAAAGCTCTGTCAGCGTTTTTGCTGTATCGTCATCAGCAGCGTCTCCGCCCTTCAGCTCTTCTGTCAGATCTGCATCAATTCTCTTAAACTGAAGTGTCTGATCTCTCTGCTCAAGATGAGAAATAAAGGCAGTATCAATATTATGAGAAAGAATCACCGCATTCTTTCCAGCTTCCTTAAACATATTAATATACTGGCTCTGCTGTACCGGATCTGTCACATAAAATACTGTTGTCTTTTCCGGTTCTTTCTCATCTTTATTTTCTTCTGCATTTTCCTGAGTCTCTTCCTCAGTGTGTTCTGCCTCTTCCTTCTTGTTTGCCTCTATACAGTCTTTAAGGGTAAGGTATTTGTTGTCCAGATCCTTAAACAGAATATAGTCATGAAGCTTGTCTGCAAACTTTGAGTCTTTAATACATCCAAATTTAATAAACGGACTGATGTCATCCCAGTATTTTTCGTATGCCTCGCGGTCTGTCTTACACATTCCGGTCAGCTTGTCCGCTACTTTTTTCGCAATATATTCAGAAATCTTCTGAACAAATCCATCGTTCTGAAGTGCGCTTCTTGATACGTTCAGCGGAAGATCCGGACAGTCGATCACGCCTTTCAGAAGCAGCAGGAATTCCGGAATCACTTCTTTGATATTATCTGCAATAAATACCTGATTGTTGTAAAGTTTAATGGTTCCCTCAATGGAATCATACTCTGTATTGATCTTCGGGAAATACAGGATTCCTTTCAGGTTAAATGGATAGTCCATGTTCAGATGGATCCAGAACAGCGGCTCTTTATAATCCATAAATACTTTACGGTAAAATTCTTTATATTCTTCGTCTGTACATTCGTTTGGATGTTTCATCCAGAGCGGCTGAGGATCACTTAAAGAAACAGGACGTTTGTTGATCTTTACGCGGTCTCTTGCAGGAGAAATTTCTACGATTTCCTTTTCTCCCTTGTCATTTTCTTTTTCCTCTGTTTTTGCCTCTTCGTGAATATGCTCCACAACAACATCGTCATCTCTTAAATCAGCTTCATCAATCGTCTCATATTCCTGCTCTGCATTTTCTTTTGCAAGATAAATATTTACAGGCATAAAGGAGCAGTATTTTTCAAGAACCTCACGCATACGGTATTCATTACAGAATTCCAGGCTCTCTTCATTCAGAAACAGCGTGATTTCTGTACCTACGGTATCTTTATTTCCGTCCTGAATGTCATATTCTGTTCCGCCGTCACAGGTCCAGTGAACCGGAACAGAACCTTCTTTATAGGAAAGCGTATCAATATGCACTTCATCTGCTACCATAAATGCAGAATAAAAGCCCAGGCCAAAATGCCCGATCATCTGATCATCCGTTGTTTTATCTTTATATTTCTCCAGAAATTCTGTAGCGCCGGAAAAAGCGATCTGAGTGATGTATTCCTCCACCTCGTCTGCAGTCATACCAATACCGTTATCGGTGAATTTCAGAGTCTTTTTTTCAGAATCAACGGTTACCTGGATTGCAGGCTTATAATTTTCCGGAAAACTATATTCTCCCATTACCTCCAGCTTTTTCAGTTTGGTAATTGCATCGCATCCGTTTGATACAAGCTCGCGCACAAAAATATCATGATCTGAATAAAGCCACTTTTTTATAATAGGAAAAATGTTGTCACTGTTAATTGATAAGTTACCATGCTTTACAGCCATGTATTCCACACTCCTTTGTTTTTTTCATTTCTGTGATATATAGTAATACCCTTTCTCATAAAAGTCAAGAAAAAACTAGCACTCACATTAAATGAGTGCTAGTAATTTTGTTTTGTAACTTTTTATTTCTTTTTACGGTAAATAATCACGCCTGCAATGGCTGCCGCAGCTACTACAAGAATCACCACAAAAACAGCGATCGGTGAATCATCTCCTGTTTTTACTGCATTTTTGCGGTTTGCTGCAGGAGTAAGGTTCTGTCCCGGAGCAGTAACCTTTGCCTTGGAAATGGTAAACGGTACTGACTTTGTATCATAGGTTTCAGAACTCTTCCATGTTTTTCCGTCATAGGTCTGAAGCTGGAAAGTAACCTTCAGTGTGTAATCTCCGCTCTGAGCCAGGCCAAAGGTAGCTGTATACGGCGCTGCATCCCAGTTATTTGTATTGATCACAGTCCAGTTCAAAGGAAGATATCTGGTATCGCCTTTTCTGGGTGATGCATTGTCCATTCCTGCACCTACCGCAGTAAAGGAAATTCTGGATTGTGTAGTGTACACTCCATTGTACTCGATTCCTGTGATCTTATTCTGATCTGCAGATACAGTTTTTGAAGTATACGCTTTTACACTGACCTTAACACTTGTTTTAAGCTCCAGGTTCTTATCATTGTCAACACCTTCCGGAAGCTTCACAGTTCCCTGAACACGGAAGCTCTGCGCATCTGTACCGGACGGATCATAGCTGCAGTTCTTCACATCCCAGGATACTGCCGCATTCATATTTCCTGATGTTGTTTCAATTACAACCACTGACGGAAGTTTTAAGGATTTTGCATCCTTTTTCGTTCCGTTTGCCAGTCCGGTAATATCTGCCGGAGTCTGGATCTTTGTAAGGGATGCGCTTCCCTTGATTACCTGGAAAACTGCCTTAAAGCCTGTTTTTGCGCTTTCTGAAGCCACTTCTACGGTTTCCTGGTAAGTATTTACATCAAGACCTGTCTTCGGCCTTACGGTAAAGCTTACAGAGTCTCCCGGCTGCAGAGTCAGCGCTGAAGCTTCCACTTTACTTACTTCAAAATTCTTTCCTGCAGGCTGTACCAGTGTCTCAGCAACATTTCCATTATTGGTCACAGTAACCTGCTGGGCCTCAATCTGTCCGTATCCTTTTTTTGCTGACGCAAAATCCAGTTCGGAAGGAGCTGCGCTCAGGCTGTGATTTACAGCCTCAACCGTCAGACTGGCAGTAATTTCAATTTTCTTTCCGGAGGTTTCATCTGCAACCATAAAGCTTTCCTGATAGCTTCCTGCCGCCAGTCCTGTTCTTGGACGAAGAATCAGAGTTGTACTCTCTCCTGCTCCGATCTTCTGATCAGCAAGAACTGCATCGAAGAACTGAAAATCTCCATTTTCACTTGCCGGCTGAGAGAGAGCGGCTTCCTCTGTTCCATGATTGGTCAGGGTCACGGATTTTTCTGCAGGAGCTTCCCCATATCCCTCAATCACAGCACCAAAATCCACCATATCGGTATCTGCCGCAACATCACTGCCGCCCTGCGGCTTCTCTGAAGGAATATTCAGTTTCACCTGTACCGAAACTGTATTTTCACTGTTGTTGATATCTGTAAAAGATAACACATCCTGATAATCTTTATCTGTTTCCAGATCCTCGGCCGGAATCACAGCAAACTCAGCGCTTCCTCCTGCCGGCACAACTGCTGTACCCGGATCTGCGATCACTTTTCCTGTCTCTGTGAATGCCTCAACTGTGATATCCTCAGAAGAATCATTCGTGAGCATCAGCTTCTGAGCATCCTGTGTGCCGAATTCCATTAACTCCAGATCAGCAGACAGTGCAGATCCTTCAGGAGTCTCCGGCTGCTCTAAAGCTTCCAGGACCATTCTTGCAGTAAAGGAGGCTTCCACCCCTTCTTCCGTCTGATATGCAATAGTATCTTCATATGTTCCCGCCGCAGTTCCCTGTCTTGGTGATACCCAAAGAGTTACCTCTGCTCCCGGCTCAAGGGGATCATGAATGTCCTGCACTGCAAAATGTTCCGGGGTATTTTCCAGAAAATGCAATGTCTCTGTTCCTGTATTCCTTACGGTTACATTCTTTGTTGTTCCGTCTGCTGTTTCTCCCACCGGAAGTATTCCAAAATCCAGAACACCTGCTCCGTCTTCTGTGATCACTTCCACACTGAAGACCTGTTCCTCTGTACCGGAAGGATTTTCCTGCTCATTCTCTTCCGGAATGCTTTCTTCTCCGTCTTCCTGTGCCGGCGGAATACCGTCCACGGACTCGCTTCCCGCCTCACCGTTCTCCTCTTCTGACGGATCAAACGGCGTCAGGATCTCATTCTCATTTAAAGTCTCTTCCGCTTCATCATATGTTTCTTCCGGTACGTCTGTATCTTCCTGCGCCGGCGGGATGCCGTCTACAGATTCGCTTCCTGCCTCTTCCTGGATTTCCTCCTGGATTTCCTCCTGGGGTGCTTCCTGCACTGGCTGTTCAGCGTCTTCCTGGGAGGGTTCTTCCGGCAGGACTTCTGTTTCCTGACTGTTATTCTCCTCTGTCTGTGCCGGCTCCTGGGAAACTGCTGTTATTTCTGCTGTTTCTGCTTTAAGGCTTCCGGTATAGCCTTTATCTTCCAGCCCGGTAATTGTCAGAAGAATCTTTGACCCTACATCGTCCTGGGTCACAGAATATGTTTTTTCCCTGCTGAGTTCTGTAATGTTCCTGTTATCTGTATCAGATGCCGCCTTTCTGGACCATACATAGCTGACGCTGTCCTCTGATATTCCTTCCGGCTTCACTCCGTTCAGATCAGCACTGAGAGTTGTTCCAGGAGTTGCATTTCCGTTGATCTTAACCTGCCCTTCCAAAGTAGATACCGCTGCCGCAAACACGGCCGAGGGAAGAAGGGACAGCACCATAAAAACAGACATGACGATCGCTGCAATTCTTTTTGCTCTCATAAGTCATCCTCCTTTTCTGCTTTCTGCTATTTTTCTATTATGCCCATTTTTACCGGAGTCATGGACTTTTACAGGAATTATCCTGCTGTAAGCAAAGACACAGTTCAGTATCTCCTATTTCCTGTATGGTTATTATAGCATATATAAAAACAATCATGTAATCTCTGTTTTACCTGATCCGGTAAATAAAAACCGGAGAAGCTGCAGTCTGTTTGTGCTTTTCTCCGGTTCTTTTATTTCTTCTTAAATGAAAGGCTTTCTTTATTTTAAAAATCCGCTTATGATCTGCTCTTCTGCTTCAGCTTCCGTAAGCCCCAGCGTCATCAGCTTGATAAGCTGTTCCCCGGCGATTTTTCCGATGGCAGCTTCATGGATCAGAGCCGCATCCACATGATTTGCAGTAAGCTGAGGAACAGCGCTGATCTTTGCATTTTCCATAATAATGGCATCACATTCCGTGTGTCCGCTGCATCTGGTATTTCCGCTGATGTGGGACTGGAACAGCTGCCAGGATTCATCTCTTGCCACAGAGCGGGACACAATATTGGCAGAAGAGTCCTCTCCGTCAAGCTGCACGTCAAACCAGCTTTCTGCTTTCTGTTTTCCATGAGTCATCAGACGCTCCATGACCACCAGCTTTGCGCCTGCCTTCAGATGGGCTCTGTTTTCCCTCTTTGTCGAATCCACGCCTCTGATCTGGACTGTTTCCATTTCCATAAAGCTGTCCTCATCCAGGCTGATCTCTGTTACAGGGTTCATAATACGCTCCCCGCTTCCATCGCCGCTTCCATAATGCTTTTCCACATATTTTACATGAGCGTTTTTACCGATAAAAAATCTGTGGATTCCGTCATGGCGGCTGGCGGCATCCCCTCCGTTATGGATTCCGCAGCCGGCAATGATCGTAACGTCTGAATTTTCCCCAATATAAAAATCATTGTAAACCACTTCCTCAAGACCGGACTGGCTCATGATCACCGGGATATGAACACTTTCCTTTTTTGTTCCCGGCTTAATATGGATTTCAATGCCGCTTTTATCCGGTTTATTAATGATTTCTATGTTTCCTGTACTTTTTCTGTCAATACTCTGTCCGTTGGAACGGATATTATAAGCTCCTGCAGGGATCTCATGAAGACCGGCCACCTGCATCAGCAGTTCTCTCTGTATTGCGTCCATTATTTCTCACTCTCCCCTTTATTTACGATTTGCAGCCTTATCACAGGATGGCGCTGCATTTGCCGTTCCCAGAAGCTCCGGCAGAATTTCTTCCTTTGTTCCTTTTTTTACCAGTTTTCCGTCTGCGATCAGAATAATCTGATCTGCAATATTCAGAATGCGTTCCTGATGCGAAATGATCAGAATGGAGCCATGAAGCTGTTCATGCATTTCCTCAAAAACCTGAATCAGATTCTGAAAGCTCCAGAGATCAATTCCAGCCTCCGGTTCGTCAAAAACAGATACTCTTGTTTTTCGCGCCAGGATCGTTGCGATCTCAATCCTTTTGATCTCACCTCCGGAAAGGCTTCCGTTCACTTCTCTGCGGATATAATCTTTTGCGCATAAGCCTACCTTGGAAAGATATTCACAGGCTCCGGCTACAGAAATTTCTTTTCCTGCTGCCAGACGGAGAAGATCAAATACTGTCACCCCTTTAAATCGCACCGGCTGCTGAAAGGCATAGCTGATTCCCAGTTTTGCTCTGTCTGTAATGCTCATATCCGTAATATCCTGTCCGTCAAAAAGGATCTGGCCGGACGTAGGCTTTTCAATCCCGGCAATAATTTTTGCCAGAGTAGACTTTCCGCCACCGTTTGGTCCGGTGATCACCACAAACTGGTTATCCTCCAGAGTCAGGCTTACATCTTTTAAAATTCCGATTTCTTTTGTGTTTCTTGTTTTTTCATCAGGCACCTGGAAACTGATGTTTTTTAATTCCAACATATCATCTGTTCCTCCATACAGGCAGAAAATCCGCCCTTATTTTTTCACTGTTATATATCATAGCACATTTTTTCTTACATGGATGATTTTATTTAAGAAAACAGGAGAGCCCTGACAGATTTTGCGCAGTACTCTCCTGATTCTTATTTCTGTATTCTTATCCCTCTACGATCAGATAGCCTCCTGAAGGCAGTGCAAATACCTCGCTTGCCTCCTTCAGCTCTTCATCTGTCATTCCCTCAATGTCAGCTCCTGCTTCATCCAGATAGCGGCGGACTTCTTTTAAGGTTTTTACCTCAACAGCCATACAGTCCTCCAGAAATTCTTCTGCCTCCTCATAGCTTTCTGCCACCGGCTCGTCATACAGTCTGCTCTGCTCTTTCAGAAATGTTTCAACGCTTTCTTTTTTGTACATCTTCAGATTACCTCCTCAATTTTTCCATTTGCCCGGATCAGACGTTCCAGGATTGGTTCTACCCTTTCTGCCGTATAGGATGCCGCCTCTATTACTCCCGGTTTGGCATGCTTCATGGCAAAGCTCCAGGGAACTGCTTTCAGCATCTCAATGTCATTGTATTCATCCCCGAATACCACACATTCCTCCGGTCTGATCCCAAGCTGATTCTGATATTCTTTTAAGCCCTTTGCCTTATTGGTTCCAAAAGGAATAAAGTCCACCCATTCTGTCCCTGAGGTTACAACCGTACATTTATCAGAAAAACGTTCCTGCCAGTACCGGATCGAATCCTCCTGAAGTCCTCTTTCATATACAGCAAGCTTCATGCAGGGTTCTTTCACTTCATCAAGACTCTCTATCACTTTACTTGTTGTTTTTACCACCTTTGTCATCAGGTCCAGATAATGCTGTGTTTTCGGACGTATATAATAGAAGTCTCTGGTTGCGCAGGAAAACTCTGCGCCGTCCTTTTCTTCTATTGCTTCCAGAATTTCTCTCACCAGCTCCGGTTCAAAATTGTCCTGATAAAAAACCTTTTCATTTCTTACTGCCAGAGCCCCGTTTTCGCAGATAAAAGCCATCTCGTCTGCCACCGGATCAAACAGCCTTCTCATGTTGGGATACTGTCTTCCGCTTGCCGCCACAAAAAGTATTCCAAGCTTTTTCAGTTCTCTGATCAATGGGAAAATCTCTTCCGGAAGCTGCTGTGCCCCGTTTAAAAGAAGAGTTCCGTCAAGATCACTTGCCACTAATTTAATCATTGTTGTATTCCTCGTAAATTTTTAATAGTTCCTTCGGATTTTCTATTATAACCCCTGCTCCGTTTTCCTGAAGCTCCTGCCTGTCCCGGAAGCCCCAGAGAACGCCCACCGTGTGCATTCCCGCCGCGTTTCCTGTTTGCATATCCGTTTTGGTATCTCCGATATAAAGACATTCCTCTGGTTTTACTCCAAGTACTTCCGCCGCCTTTAAGGGTCCGTCAGGAGCAGGTTTTCTGTGGATTTCTTCACTCTGCCCGATCACAAAATCAAAGGTACTGCCAAACAGCTCCCCAACAACCTTCACCGCAGCGTCATGGGGCTTATTAGAGCAGACTGCAAGGGCAGTTCCCTGTTTTTTCAGCCGGTCAAGAAGCTCCGGAATCCCCTGATAGATCCTGACTTTATACAGAGGGTCTGCATTAAACCTTTCTCTGTACTTTCTGCATACTTCCTCATAATACATAAGCTGCGGATCGCCGGCATCCTTCAGGCAGCGGCGAACCAGCATATTGGCTCCCTCGCCGCAATAATATCTGAAATGATCCACCGGCTGCCTCTCCAGTCCGATTTCATCCATCAGCTCATTTGCCACTGCTGCCATGGATTCCAGTGTATCAGCCAGAGTTCCGTCAAGGTCAAAGATACATGCTTTTATCATTCCTGCCACCTCAGTTCTATTCCTGATTTTTTTGCTTCATAAAACAGTCGTCCCACAGGCAGGCCGACTACATTTGAATACTCCCCTGAAATACTTTTCACATAAATACCGAATAGTCCCTGGATTCCGTAGCTTCCCGCCTTGTCCATAGGTTCTTTGGTTTTTACATAGTCCCGGATTTCCTTTTCAGATACCGGATAAAAGGTCACGTCTGTCTTTTCTGCAAAAGAAGTTTTCTGCCATTTACCACGAGTATTTTCCAGAATGGTAACTCCTGTATAAACCTGATGAGTATTTCCCTGGAGCATTTTCAGTGTCTGTACTGCGTCCTCTTCATCTTTGGGCTTACCCAGTATTTTTCCTTCAAAAACCACCACGGTATCTGCGCCCAGGATCACGGTTCCGTTTTCCGCCTCCGGAAAGACCGCCGAAAAAGCTTTCTGAGAGGACAGCTCTTTTACCGCCTCTTCCGGATCTGTTCCTGTAATATGTTCTTCTCCGTTTCCGGGACAGACTTTAAAGCTCACTCCTGCTGCAGCCAGAAGCTCCCTGCGTCTTGGAGATGCAGAAGCCAGAATTATTTTTCTCATAATCTGTTCATTCCTTTTTATTCTTCTTTTCTGTATTACAGTATAACCTTTTGCAAAAATTGTCGCAACCGGAAAAATCAACAAATAAACCTGCACTTCCACCAGACTTTTCTTTTCTTTGCAAACCGGGTAAAGTTCCAGAAATTTCTTTTTCATTTTCCCTTCATAAATTTTTTAAAAAATTTAAAATAAAATATTGACAATCAATTCCTCTTCTGTTAATATAATCAACTGTGAGCGGTACAACGCTGTTACAATTTCAAAATGCTGATGTGGCTCAGAGGTAGAGCACTTCCTTGGTAAGGAAGGGGTCACGGGTTCAATTCCCGTCATCAGCTCGTCTAATATGTTGATTTTAAAGGGTTTTTGAGTCCTTGTAAAATCAATGGAAATCAAAAAGGTAATCAGACATGTGTCTGGTTATTTTTTTACAAAAATCCCCCTTCTTCCCCTCTTGTCATTTGATCACTGATTCTTAATCCCCCGATGCTTTTAAGTTTTTCCGAAGGTTTTCTCATAAAAACTTTTAAATTCCCGAATTTTATGATATGATAAATAATCAAGAACATTTCAGGAGGGAACGAGATGGAGAACGAAACCATTTCCAAAAATTTTATCGAAAATATTATTGATAAAGATTTAGCCGAAGGCGTATATGATACCGTACACACACGATTTCCACCGGAGCCTAACGGCTATCTTCATATCGGCCATGCCAAATCTATTCTTTTAAATTACGGACTTGCCCAGGAATACAACGGCAAGTTCAACATGCGTTTTGACGATACCAACCCTACCAAAGAAAAAACCGAGTTTGTGGAATCCATTAAAGAAGATATCCACTGGCTGGGCGCAGACTGGGAGGACCGTCTTTTCTTTGCATCTGACTATTTTGACCAGATGTATGAGGCAGCTGTAAAGCTGATCAAAAAAGGCAAGGCTTTTGTCTGCGATCTCACTGCTGATGAAATCCGCCAGTATCGCGGAACTCTTACAGAGCCCGGTAAAGAAAGCCCTTACCGTAACCGTTCTGTAGAAGAAAACCTTCAGCTTTTTGAAGAAATGAAAGAAGGAAAATACGCAGACGGAGAAAAAGTGCTCCGCGCCAAAATCGACATGGCGTCTCCAAATATGAACATGAGAGATCCGGTTATCTACCGTGTGGCTCACATGACTCATCACAATACAGGAGATAAATGGTGTATTTACCCCATGTATGACTTTGCTCATCCCATTGAGGATGCTATTGAGGGAATCACTCATTCTATCTGTACTCTGGAATTTGAGGACCACAGACCGCTTTATGACTGGGTGGTAAAGGAGCTGGAATATCCTCATCCTCCCAAGCAGATCGAATTTGCAAAGCTTTACCTTACCAATGTTGTTACCGGCAAGCGTTACATCAAAAAGCTTGTAGAAGAAGGCATTGTAGACGGCTGGGATGATCCGCGCCTGGTATCCATTGCAGCTCTGAGACGCCGCGGTTTTACACCGGAATCCATCAAAATGTTTGTGGACCTCTGCGGTGTTTCCAAGGCCAACAGTTCTGTAGACTATGCAATGCTGGAATACTGTATCCGCGAAGATCTGAAGCTGAAACGTCCGCGTATGATGGCTGTCCTTGACCCGATCAAGCTGGTGATCGACAACTACCCGGAAGGTGAGATCGAGTATCTGGACGCTCCTAATAATATGGAAAACGAGTCTTTAGGCTCCCGTAAAATTCCTTTTGGAAAAGAGCTTTACATTGAGCGCGATGACTTTATGATCGACCCGCCGAAAAAATATAAAAGACTGTTCCTTGGCACCGAAGTACGTCTCATGAATGCATATTTTGTTACCTGTACAGGCTTTGAAGCTGATGACGACGGAACTGTCAGAGTGGTTCACTGTACCTATGATCCGGCTACCAAAGGCGGAAACGCACCGGACGGCCGCAAGGTAAAAGGTACCATCCACTGGGTAGAGGCCTCTCAGGCAGGACAGGTTACCGTCCGCCTCTACGAGAACATTGTAGATGAAGAAAAGGGTGTTTATAATAAAGAAGACGGTTCTCTGAACCTGAACCCCAATTCTCTGACTACTGTTACTGCTTATGTGGAACCTGAACTTATGAAGGCAAAAGGCTATGACAGCTTCCAGTTTGTGAGAAACGGCTTCTTCTGTGCAGACATTCACGATTCCAAAGAGGGACAGCCTGTATTTAACCGTATTGTATCCCTGAAAAGCTCCTTTAAGCTTCCAAAAGCTTAATAGCTAACGAAACAGCAAAATACCCGCCAGGACTCTGATGATCTCCTTCATCTGTCCGGCGGGTATTTTTTCATGCAGTTTATAGATTTGTATGTCCTGTACTAATCTGTACTAATGCGAGACTTAAAAAAATCAGCAGTTCTCCTTCCACTTCTGAACTCCGGCATCTCCGAATTTCTGGATATCCATGATCATGGTTCCCACTTCATCCATTGCTTTTTCCGCATCTCTGCCCGGAAGAACTTCCAGACCCCTGTCAACAAAATAATGAAACATCGATGACAGCGCAGTACCTGTTCCGTCTTCTTTGATAGGACTTGCAAATCCGCTTTTTGTCATGATCTTAAAGCTGAAGTTTGGCCGTATACAGGCTAATATATAATGTATGACAAACAGTAACATAACCAATACCATGACTATGGAACCAAGGCCGTCCCTTGCCATATAAGCGGCTCCCGGCAGGGTAAACGCAAGCGCGATGGCTTTTGCATAATAATGTTTTCTCAGAAGAAGCAAAAAGCTTCCTGATATCAGAAGTCCGAGAACCAGCTCCAGCGAAGGTGAGCTGTCTGCAATAAAAAGGCCGAAATAATAAAATATCGCTACGATCACAAGGTTCAGAAGCATTGCAACAAAGCTGAGGCGGCTTCCGTTTCTGATCTCCATTCCAACTACATCATCCAGAGTAAATTCTATGGATTTCTGAGCGCGTCCTGACCAGTTTCTTCCGCTGAGCCGAAACAGTACACGTTTATTTGTCACCTGCAGCCTGCCCTCCTGCCACATTCCCTTTAAAAGAGAACGCGTTGTACACAGATCATATTGTCTTACGGGAATTTCCTGACCGCATGGCTGAATGAGATCCGGCACAATTTTCATTCCCCGTTCATAGCAGTCCCCTACCTGGGCGATCCTGTCCTCTTTCGAAAATCCAAGCAGCTTGCGCACAGGTACCAGATTGCTGGTTCGTCCCGGACGATCGGTAGGGGTCATGAAATTATAAATTTTATCCAGAGCATTTCCCAGACTGCGTGAAGTTGTGTTTAAAAAAGAAATAATTCCCTCTGAGGACTGCTTTTCTCTTCTGTATGAGTTGTCCCACTGACGGTTATAATCCTGTTCCTGATTCTGATAAGCCGGGCCGTTTTGCTGATAGCCCGCCTGTGATCGTTGCTGATTTCCCTGGACATTCTGAAATCTCTGATCCCACTGAGACTGTCGAAAGGCGTCTTCCTTCTCCGGCTGTCTCTGCTCTGCGCCGGAAGCAGCTCCTGCCTTTTTACAGTCGCACACCTCTCCTTCCTTTAAAGGTCTTCCGCATTGTGAACAAAATTTTGCCATTTTTCTCCTCCTAGTAAATACTGTAAAGATCAGCAGAGTAAATTTTCCACTGCCCGTCTTCCATGATAAAGGTCATATAAGAATCTGAACTGCCGGATTCTGACCTGTCTTCTGCAGTTGTCTGCTGGTCATAGGAAAGCGAAGTTCCTGTGTATGTATAATCATAATTATAGCTTACATGAAGATTCACATAAGAACCGCCATACTCATCACTGTACTCATCTGTGACCTCACTGTAATAATTACTGAAGTTCATACCTGTAAACTGCACGGACTCATAGCCATTGGTATATGCAAAGTCCTCTTCCAGCTTCCTGTAAAGAGCATCTGCATTTTCCCGGGCTATGGCAGCCGTCTCCTTATTGCCGTTGTTTACAGCCCAGTAATCCAGATATTTTTCAGAGGGGCCTGACTGGTTCAGAACTTCCCCGTAAACATCTCCCATAAACTTCCTGACTGTTTCCTGCATCTGTTCTACTGTTTTTTTGCTGATGGAAAGCTTTGGTACCTCATAATAGCTTTCGTCCGTTGAAATATAGCAGGGAAATTCTTCCTGTTCCCTGCTGTCAGCAGAGGCTGTGATCACATGATCTCCCGCAAAAACTGTTTCTGCATAAACATCATATCCGCTTTCTTCCAGCTCAGGCTGTTCCTCCGGTGTGAGAGCTGTGCCATCCATCTCCACTTTATAGCCGGCGGGCGCCTTTATCGTGTAATTGGACACGATCAGTCCTTCAGGTATCACACACCATTTGGAAAAGAAAAGCATTTTTTTCTCTTTCTGTCTGCTCAGAGTCAGCTCCATACTTCTTACAGAGGAGTCTCCTTTCACGGAATACTCTGCTGTATATTCTTTCAGAAATCTGGAAGCTGACCCACCATACCCGTCCTGTTCCTCCAGCTTCAGATTTGTCACCTCCACTGGTTTCCTTTCATGGGTAACAGCCAGAAACTGTTCTTTTCCAAGGAGCTTTCCCTGGGGCAGCTCCAGATTTTCGTAGACACTCTTCCAGTCTCCCTGCAGAACAGCTTCCACATAATTTTCGGCAGTTTTCTTTGGACCAAAAAAACTGCCGCCGGCCCAGATCACGCCTGTCAGAACAAGGGCCACAGCACCTGCAATCCCTATATTCCGTTTTGTTTTTTTGCTTAAAGGCGGAAGCTGTTCCAGTTTTTCCCGAATATCTGTTTCCGGTTCCCGAAACCGCTGTTCTGCCTGCCGTCGGCTTTTCGTGCGGTCAATGGGTTTGTCAAAAATATCCGGTCCGGTCAGATTTTCTTTCTGTCCATAATGATGATCCTCCATTTCCTTTTCCTCCTTCCGTTTATTTTCCGTAAACCATAATTTCCGTAATACAGGTATCCTCGGAAGTTCCCACATATACATCATTGATTTCCAACAGAACAGTGTCAGCTGTAACAGGCGGGTCAGCTTTTACCCACTCTACTTTTTTATCTCCATCAAAGGTTACCTGCCCGGAGCTGCCTCCTGCCATAAAGGTTACTGTTTTTGGCTTCGAGCTTCCGGCATAATGCTGATCGTCCGTCCAGTTGCCCAGCTTAAAGCCCAGATACTGGATCTGGTACGTATCATCCAGTCCAAAGCTTACACTTTCTCCCTTTCCGGAGCCTTCTGTTCCCTCCTGCCAGAACGTATTGTCTTTTTTGTCAAACAGCAGCATGGGACTGTGATCTGTATCAGGCCGGGCAAAAGTCGAGGTTGCGTTTGCGGTGATCACCCCCGCCTCCCTCAGAGAAGTAAGATCCGGTTCCACAGCTTCTAATATAAAAGCTCCTCCCGAACCACTATTCTGTTCAGAAATATTTTCAGGTGCCTCTTCTTTTAATTTCACACTGACTCCGGATTCCGTTATATCTTCATCTTCTGTCAATTCACCTGTGTCTGAGTCTGATGTATTTTCTCCATTTGTTGAAGTACCTGTCTCTGATGCCGGCAGGCCTTCTTCGTCTGTTACCGTATTCTCTCCGTCTATTGGTATGCCTGTATCTGAGTCCGATGAAAGAGCCACCGAGACATCGTCTTTATTTCTTACATTTTCCTGTTTTCCTGTTTCTTCATTTGATTGAGCATTCTTTTTATCTGAGCCTTCATTTTTTATCTCCGCTACTGCTTCTCCTATTTTCACAGTGGGTTCTGTGGGATCCGGCTCAGAGGGCTTCAAGATTTTCCATGACAGGATTCCTGCTGCAGCTACAAAGACCACTCCAAAAAGTCCCGCTGCAAACCACCTCAGCTTCTTATTTCCCGTTTTCGCTTCTTCCGGTTCCCACAAGGGGTCATTTATTCCTGACTCTTCCGGTTCATAACTGTACGGAGCTTCAGGCATCTCTTCATTATCCCTGATCTTAACACCGCACTCAGGGCAGTATACAGCATTGTCTTCTATTTCTGCCCCACATTTTTTACAGTACATTTTCTCCCTCCCATCAAAATTTTCTGTTTCAGGTCATCATCTTCTTTTTTTGATATATATTGTCTTCTATTTATTAAATTCACCTGATTTTTTGCAAAATTCCTGTTCTTATTATTGTATACAACAAACTGTACCTACAATATGTGACACCTTTTGTGGTCATTTTTTTTAATAGCATAGGGCATTAAATATGCCCAAAATATTTGAAACTCCCGACAGCCTTCTATATAATAGTGATGCAATTAATATAAGTGAGGTTTTACAACATGTCGGATTTTTCAGATCTTTTAAGTAAATATATACAGGAAAAAAACATCCAGGTAGCTTCCATGGTAAAATACTGTGGAATTGACCGCTCTGCCATGTACAAAATCATCAAAGGAAAGCATCATCCTCCCACTGTACAGATCAGAGATAAAATGGCCCGCTTCATGCATCTGACACCGGAAGAAAACCGGCTTTTCAACCGTGCATATGAAATCTCCCAGATAGGAAAGGATACTTATTTTCGAAGAAAAGAGGCCGAAAAGTTCATTTTAAACTTTCCCTCGGCTCTGAAAGTCCCGGTTTCTGCAAATGCTTTCAGCCCAGGCTCTGCACCGGAAAAACCCATTTCTCTTCCGGACAGCCCATGTATTTCTTTTTCACGCCATGAGCTGTTTCATTATTATGTACAGAATATCGTGGAAGCAGAAATGCAGACTGAAAATGGAAAAATAGGTCTTTTACTTCAGCCTGACTGCGAATTTCTTTTCAGTTACCTTACCAATCTGAATTTTTTCAGCTCCGGTCTTTCCATTGAACATATTCTGTGTATGGATTATACAGAAAAAACAGACACTTACTGCAATATAAGAAACTTATCTGCCATACTTCCACTTTTCATGAACGGGATCAATTATCAGGTATCTTTCTTTTACAACGATGTACACTCTCACTATCGCAGTCTGAATGTTTTTCCATCTATGATCCTCACCAGTAAATATGCGATCACCTGTACCTCTGATTACAAAAACGGTATTCTCCATCAGGATCCGGCTGCCGTGTCCATGCTGTGGGAGCTTTTTTCATCTTATAAAGAAAAATGCAGACCGCTTTTTCAGATTCCTCATTCCATTGAAGAAGAGGGAAACATGGTCACTGCCACAACTCTCAGCAACTCCAGACTTTACTACATGGAACCGGAGCCCTGCCTGATCCCATTTCTGGAAAGAGACTGGGTGGCGCATTTTGTTCCGGAAGACTTTCCAGGAAGAGACAATATTATCGCCTATATGCAGGCCTACGTAAAAAGCGCAGGTCAGGTAATACGAAAATCTGAATTTCATTTTTATTTTTGCAGAGATGAGCTTGACAAATTTGCAGAAACCGGGATTCTGGCTGAACTTCCACAGGAATTGTCCCATACTTACACGCTCTCTGTAGAGGAACGCATCACTGTTCTGGAAAATCTGCTGGAGCAAAAATCCAGGGCTCATTACCGTTTTTTGAAACCGCCCTTTGAACAGATTGCCAAACGTCTTCATCTTTGCGCAGGCGAAAATAATATGTACCTGATGTTTTTTGATATTATGTCCCACCGTTCCTATCTGTGGATCCAGGAATCAGAAATCATTCATACGCTTTATGATTATCTTGGAAGCCTGGATTCCGAAGCATTATACAGCGAAGAGGAAACGCTGGAATATTTCCGCCGAACAATCGAACATTTAAAACAATCCATCAAGGAGGCTTCACATTGTGACTGAATTTCCAGAACTGTTGAATAAATTTATAGAGCAGAAAAACATTCATATTTACTCTATGGCCAAATACTGCGGGCTGGACCGCTCTACTCTCTACAAGATCATAAAGGGAAATCGTCGTCCTCCGTCCGCCTCTGTCAGAGATAAAATGGCTTGCTTTATGCATCTGACGCCTGACGAAACCCGCCAGTTTGAACAGGCCTGGGAGATTTCTTTTACAGGAAAGCTCACCTACTGCAGGCGGAAAAGCACGGAAGATTTTCTTTTAAATTTTTCTGACGGTTTTTCAGACATGCCTGTAAAAAAATCCTACTTTTCCAAAGAGCTGCCTGCTGACAGTCCCTGCATTGCTTTTTCTGAAAAAAACAGCTTTCCGGCCTATCTTCATGCAATGCTGAAAAAAGAATCCCATTCCACAGGAGGCAGAATGGGATTTCTGATACAGCCGGACTGCAGATTTTTATTTCACCTGCTGAGCGGCCCTGAATTTTTTAACAGTACAGTAAGGATCGATCATATTTTTTGTCTTGATCAGACGGAACAGCTGTCGGAAACTGATGAATACTGTCACATAAACTATCTCAGACAGCTTCTTCTTCCATTTAAAAACGGGCTTGACTATCATCCGTATTGCTTTTATGACAATATCCGGACACATTTTTCCAATCTGAATCTGTTTCCGGTACTGATCCTGACAGAAGGCTCCGCCCTGGTTTCCACCTCTGACTGTACCAGAGGGATTTTATATCAGGACCCCGCTACCGTAAAAATGATGTGGAAGCTCTTTGACACCTATCAGAAATCCTGCATCCCGGTTCTCAGACAAAGCCAAAAAAGCTTTGATAAGCTTCCGTGGGAATGTACTCCTTCCTACTTTGCCGCCGATAAGAGCTTTCCCTGCTTTTTTACAAAACCGGCTCTGGAATCACTGGGCAGGCTTGATTCTCCGAAGGCAGAAGCTTTGAAACAGTACATCCCAGCAGATTTCAGGCTTTTAAAGGGCGCGCTGGCAGAGGCGTCAGGCAGTTTTCACCTTTATGCAGAAAATAATGTTCTGTATCTGATCTTTGATGACATTCGGAATACTCCCATTCGCCTGTCTCTCCATGAGCCGGGACTTCTGTCTGCTTTTGAAGATTACTTAACCCACATGCCTGCAAAATTTTGTCAGGATTCCTTTTCAAAATGCTGATAATCAATCGGATCACCCCATAGACCGCCCCAGCTGAATCCATATTTTGCAAAAATATTATAGCATACATCATTTTCTACAATCACATGAGGATCTCCGCAGGCGCGGTCAACATAGGGAGACGCATTTTCATGGCTCCACTGAAGCTGCCCCTGGGAGTTCCATACATAAGGGTTCTGCTGTGGATTAATGTCAATGGCCCGTCCGTAGGCATGATTTGACAGATTTCCCCCGCCTGTGATCTGCCGATAACAGAATGCGGACGTATTGTTATTGTCAATGGAATTACTGTCAGAGGAATCCCCGTCTCCTGTCCAGTAATCATCGATCAGACGCATGGACTGGATCTCATACTCCGCGGCAAATAATTCCTGAAAAACACTGAGCACATCTCTGCTGATGGCAGCATTTACGATCATTTCTCCCACCTGAATTTCATGATTAAAATTATAGTGCAGCATTTTCAGATACCGAAGATCCTGAAGCCCTATATTTTCGTTTTCATAATAAGATTTTCCGTAGATCCTGTTATATACAGAGTCTCCTTCCAAAATCTCATATTCCTGAAAAAAGGTATTTTCACTGCCCTGGATCTGAGAAATGTCAATGATCTGCCCGGGCTGAAGCTGATCAGCAGAAAGCGCGGGCCGGGCCGGAGGACCGATCATTGCGTTTTCTTCTGTTGTCTCCTTTTGGGGATTTTTCGCAGTTTCTCCCTGAACCTGAGCGTTCTTTTTATAATCTGCAAGCTCCTGTTCCTGAGCCAGGACTTTTTCATTCAGGCTCTGGATATCCTGTTTCATCTGACTGATGGTTTCTGATATTTCATCCTCTTTCTTTTGTGCTGCCCGGCTGTTCTTCTGCAGCTCTTTTTTCATTCCCACAAAGGAATAGCACAGAAGTCCCATTACAAGGAACAAACAGACCAAACCTGTAAAAAACAGGAGCCATAATGTATTCCCTGATTTTTGACTGTTTTCTTTTTTCATTGGCTGTCCTAACTGTTCTCTTCTGTTGTCATTTTTCATATACGGATGTTCTCTCCCTGCTGCTAAATCTCATTTTCAATTTCACTGAGCAGCTTTTTTCTCTGTTTTTCAAAAATCCCTGGCAGAATACACAAAAGGGTCATACAGACTACCATTCCCACGATCCCGCCGGCCATCATCACAACACCTGCTCCCATTTCCGTTCCTCCTGACTTTTTATTAACCGTCTCGCTTCTCTGCTTTTTTAGTTACTGAACCAGCCATTGGAAGCTGCCTGATCGTAAAGCTCCTTCAGCCGTTTCATTTCCAGATCGTTTACATTATTTTCAAGCTGCTGCTGATAAAGCTTTTCCGCTTTTTCATAATATTCTTTAAACAATCCGTAGCTTCTCTGGTTTACATCCACTTTTTCCTGTTTTGACACTTCCATAAAAGCCAGGGCTTTATAAGTGCGGTAGTTTTCTCCGTACTCCTCAAGCATCTCTTTCAGAAGAGCAGATGCCTCCTCATATTTTTCCATATTCTGATAAAGGACAACCAGATTATAATCTGTATCGTAGCTTCCCATTCCCTGCTTCTGGATCTGTTTAAATACCTCTGCCGCCTTTGTATAATAAGCTGCATCTCCGGTATCATTTCCCATGTCGCTGTACACCTGTCCCAGGGTCTCAAGAACACCTATGTTATATTCTGTAGGCAGTTCCTTCCGGGCCTTTTCAAGAAGCTGTATCTTCTCATCATAGCCGCCCACACCATCCTCAAGCGCGTCAATACATTTGCATGTCATAATGCAGGCGCGCATCTTCACATAATCGTTCTGCGCCTTTTCCATACAGGTCAGAAAGATTTCTTTTGCCCCCTGAAAATCCTGATTATTATACAGGATCTCTCCCTGAACATAATCAATTTCCACAGAATCGAGACCCTGGCTTCTGGCTGTGTCAAGAGCCTTCTGAGCCTTATCCATTTCTCCGGTATAGGCAAGAGCAATGGCATAGTCACGGTAATAATCACTGTTGTCCGGCTTGATCTCTATGGCCTTTTCATAGCATTTTGCAGCATTTTCATAATCTTCCTGTTTTTCATAGGAATTTCCAAGAAGATAGTACACATTATTTAACGCTTCTGAATCCACTTCAAGCTCCGGGTTTGACAGAATCTTTTCGTTAATAAAATTAATATTATCTCCATACTGTCTCTGCTGGTTCAGAGCCAGAGCTTTCTGGTAATACGCCTCCAGTCTTTCCGGCATAAGACCTGCCGCTTTCTGATAATAGGATTCAAAATTCTCAAATTCTCCTGATGTCACACACTGGGATTCCAGTCTTACAAGCTCCTCATACTGCTTTCTCCGATCCACATCTCTGCGGAAATATCCGTTTACTGTAAGCGCAGCGCTGGCTGCCATAAAGAAGATCACCAGTATATAAATCCCTTTTTGCTTTTTACAAAGCTCCCGGTACCGTCTGTCCTTTTTCTCAATGTCCTTCAGGTCGCTGAGAAGCTCCTCTGCTGACTGGTAACGTTTTTCCGGTCTGGGCTCCAGACACTTCATAATAATATGGGCAAACACCTGGTTGATGCGGATTCCCCGGCTGCGGATATCCTCCACATATCCATTTTCATCCTGAGAAGGCTTTTTTCCTGTCATCAGGTGATACAAAACTGCTCCCAGGCTGTAAATATCCGCTCTTCTGTCAATGGTCTTCCAGAGAGAATGATCCAGCTCATTCTGGTTATAACGCAGCGCCTCTATCTGTTCCGGAGGCGCATATCCGTTGGTATATCCGGTCACCCAGGCAGTGTCTCCATCCAGGCTTGCCGATATATTAAAATCGATCAGACAGATATTTCCATCCGGCTTCAGCATAATGTTTCCAGGCTTCAGATCACTGTGAATGATGGGCGGCTTCTGACTGTGCAGATAGCTTAAGGTGGCACAGATCTGTCTTGCCCAGATAAGCACTGATTTTTCTTTAAATTCTGTGCCTGCATCCAGATATTCCTTAAAGGAATTTCCCGGAATATAATCCATTACGGTATATACATCTCCGTCCGCCTCCAGAAAATCAAATACCTGGGGCAGACAGGGATGGTGGAGATTTTTCAGTACATCCGCCTCTGCACGATTGTTCAGAACATCCTTGATCTCTGCCCGGATTTTTTTCAGTACAACATATTTTTTCAGATTTTTATGATAAGCCTTATAAACCTCTCCGCTGTTTCCGGCGCCGATTTTTTCTATAATTTCATAGGTGTCTGATATGTGCTTCAGCATTCTGTCCTCTCCCTTATTTTCCACATGTAGTATTGTCTGTGACACTGAAGTTCATGCTTCCTGATCCCGGCTGCATTCCTGCGTTTACCACAACAAGGTCCTGCACTCCCGGTTCTTTTCCTGCAAGTCCGCCTCCAAGCGGATTTGGCACGCCGGCCATATCCTGAACCGGATTGTTTGCAAGATCCATTCCCGCAAGCATGTCTGCGCTTTCGGAAACCCAGGAGCCGCTCATTCCCGCACTGGAAAGAGCGCTGATAAAGCCGTCCTTTCCGCCTTCCTGCGGAGAAGATATGGTTCCGTTTATCAGTGAAGCGGAAGCTGACATATTCAGACTTCCGTCTGCTCCCATGGTATAAAGCGCTGCCACTGTTTTGGCGCTGGGATTTCCATCCCCCGTGTTCATTCCAAAATAATAGCCGGCCATTCCGATATCAAATCCTGTTCCGTTTTCTCTGATAAAGCAGGTCTGTGTTCCTCCGTATGTAACTCCTTCCACAGCCTTTCCAAAGCATTCCTCAAATGCAACTGAAGAAACCATGGACGCTGCTCCGCCTGCTGCTGTATAGGTATCCAGAACAAGCTGGCCGTTTCTAATGGAGATTACAAGAAGTTCCTGCATTCCATCACCGTTAAAGTCGCGCTTCTCTGCTCCAAGTGTTCCACTGGCTGCTGCCATACCGGATTCATCCCCGCAGGTATAAGAAGCCGGAGTACTGAGAGATGACCTCGGACTTGCTGCAAGGAGCTCAGCCGCAAAGGCATCCAGAACCTGATCCGGCGTAAGCGCATCCTGTTCTGTCTGGCTGTCCTGATTTTCTGAAGGTGCCTCTGCATTGTTCTGATCTGTCGGAGGAACTGCCGGTTCTTCCGGGGCATCCGGAACTGCCGGCGGAATGCCTGTGTCCTCCGGATAATCCGGGACTGCCGGCGGGATTCCCGTGTCCTCTGAAGAATCCTGCGAAGATTCCGGAGCAGGCTCCGGCTGAAGCTCCGGATCCGGTTCCGGCTGAGGCTCCGGTTCTGCATTCATATCAGGCTTTGGAGTTGGCGTCTGGTTGGGTGCAACAACCACTGTCCAGCCTCCCGGTATGGGAGTCTCTGCAGGATCCGTCATTGGTTCAGGGGTAATTTCTGCATCCGGATCAACTGGCGTAACTGTGGCTTCCGGGCTTACTTCAGGAGTCACTGTGGGTTCTCCTTCCTGATTCTCTTCCGGTGCTTCCGTAATCTCAGGAGCAGGTGTTACCGTAGGTTCTTCCTCCTGTTCAGGAACCGGTGTCGTGTCCTTTTTGTCCTCTTTTTTGCCTGGCTTTTCAGAAGGCTTCGGGGTAGGCGTCACGTAATCATTGATGTATATATGTATATCGTTAAAAATATTAATCACATCTTCGGATGTATCTGTATCAGCCGGCATCTGGTTTCCGCTGTTCTGATAAAGCTGTTCAGTCTGCTTGTAAACCGTTTCATACATATCCATCTTGCTTTTCCACCCGTCCGGATTGGAATTTAACTGGGCTACAGACATATTTTCCAGATTTTTGTTTGTCTGTTCCAGCATCTTTAAAGCCTTTTCAGGCTTTTTCATTTTATTGTAAGTATCTGCCAGTTTAATGGTTGCATCCGGTGATTTTTCATCAATTTTCAGTGCTTCCTGAAAGGCAAGCTCCGCCTTTTCATAGTCGCCGGATTCCAGATATTTATCCCCAAGCTCCAGCTTTTTCTGAAGCTGTCCTGCCGTTGTATTTTCGGGATTCATAAAAATGATCACAGTTGCGACCATAAGCACACAGACCGCTCCCACGATCACAGGGATCAGGATTTTGGGATCTGGTTTTGATTTTTTCTTTTTTATCTCTTTCATTGTCTGTCACTCTCCCTTCCGGAAAATAAACTCTTCATCAGAAAGTCTGATCCGGTCTTCTTCCTGAAGCTTTTTGGGATGTCCGGGCATTACACGGATTCCGTTCAGATATGTATAATTGCTGGAATCCATATCTTCAATATAATATTCTCCGTCACGGAACCGGATCACGCAATGTTCTCTGCTGACAGTCGGATTGTTTCGGATACAGATGTCTGTCATTAATGCCCTTTTGCCGATTTTACAGTTTTCTGTTGTCACAGAAAAAACCTCCTGGGTATTAATGCGGAGAAGCTTTGCTGCAATTTTCTGCGGCTGTCTTAAAAGTACAGTTTCGCTGTCTCCATCGTCACGTAAAAGTACGGTTTCTGAATCATCATCAGAAAAGTTCTGCTCCGGTGCCGGTTCATCAGACGTCTGTACAGAAACGGGAATCTGTAGATTACCTTTCTGATGCCAGGGTTCGGACTGAGCTGAACGTTCCAGAGGTTTCTGAATTTCTGAGCCACCCCAGGGATTTACAGCTTCCGGCTGATTCCATGGATTCTGCTCTTCTGGTTCCCTCCGGGGATTTACAGCTTCCGGCTGGGACCATGGATTCTGCTCTTCTGGTTCCCTCCGGGGATTTACCGCTTCCGGCTGATTCCATGGCTTCTGCTCTTCTGGTTCCCTTCGGGGATTTACCGTTTCCGGCTGATTCCATGGCTTCTGCTCTTCTGGGGCCCTCCGGGGATTTACAGTTTCCGGCTGGGTCCATGGTTTCTGCTCTTCTGGGGCCCTCCAGGGGTTTGCAGCTTCTGATTGTTCCCAGGGGTTCTGAATTTCTAAACGACTTCGGGAATCTCTGTATGGAAACTCATCCTGAGTTTCTGTTTTTTTCCATATGTCTTTTTCCGGATCATTTTTTCCTATTTGTTGAGAAAATCCCCTCTCCTGCCAGTCTGTACTGTCCTGGTCCACTTCCCGTCTGTCATAGACCGGTTCCTCAGGTACCGGAGGAATCAGAATATTTTCCCGTTCTTTATGTCTCCTTCCCTCAGAAGATTTTCTTCTCCACCAGCGGCTTTTGCGTTCTGCCGGCTTCTCTATAAAAATATCTCCCGGCATGTCTCCTCTTGGCTCCGGCGGTATTAAAGGAAGGGGCGCTGCGGAGGTTCTGCCGGGAGCTTTCCCTGTACCGGCAGAAAAATCATCTCCCTGCTCCTCCCTCACAGGAATGCAGATCAGCTTTATCTCTCCTGTGGACACCTCCACATATATGTACTGCTTTTCTGTCAGTATTTCCCCCCTGGGAATGCCCTTTCTAAGCACTTCCTGTACTGCAGCCTCGATCTTTCTGTCTGTTTCCATCTGTTCATTGACCGTCTGCCCGTCTTTCCATGCCATCATATTGATCATTCCGGCTATATCGTAGGTAAATCTGTACCCGTCATTTTCTTTTTTCATAAAAACCGGAAGCAGATTTTTCCTTGCCGCCCCACTGCTGATCACAGTCCAGGACTCTGTATTAAGGGCTTCATTTTCCTTTGAAACATAGCTGAATACAGTATGTCCGTCTGTAAAATCATAGATAAATTCCATCTTTTTTTCTCCCCCTGTTTTTAATAAATATCAAGCTGGATCAGCTTCCATTTTCCATTTTCTTTTACAGGAGCAGCCCCCTCTTTATTAAAGGTTTTTGCTCCCTCAAACTGAGGTTCCACCACAAAATCTCCGTTTTCCTTAATAAATCCCCATTTCCCGCCTGAGCATACAGGAGCATATCCCAGTTCGGAAAATGCTGAAGCATTTTCAAACATGCACTTTAAAACCTGATCACCTTTTGAAGAGACAAATCCCCATTTTCCTGCCTGCATAACAGCCGCGGGACCGGATGACAAAAACGGAGAAACCGCATCGTATTCATCGCCGATCTGCACGCCTTCACTGTTGATCAGATAATATTTTTCTCCTATTTTTGCAAAAACCACTCCGTTTCTGGAACAAAATCCCCAGTCGTCACACACAATATCGTCAAAGCCAAAATCCGTCACTGCCTTCAGTTCCGTATTGATAATCGCCCACTTTTCACCTTTTTTCAAGGCTGCTAACCCATTTAAAAACGGGGTGGCGCCGTCATATTCAAATTTAGTTACAGGCTGAAAATCCTCATTGAGATATCCCCATTTCCCGTCTTTTTTTGCCGGGATAGCGCCCTGATTGCAGACTCCCAGAAATTCATATTCCTCATCCGGCTGCCGCCTTTTATAATTGTTTGTGTCTATGTAATACCACGTTCCGTCCTTCTGAACAGGCGCAAATCCATTTTCTCCAAACATGCCCATCTGTTCATACTGAGCGCGGATCACCACGTTCCCCTGAAGATCTGTAATACCAAGATCCTCTCCTGATTTTACCAGCATACAGGAGCCGCAGGCATTGGAAATCTCATCATACTCCTCTCCAATATAGTCAAATCCTCCTGCAAGCGAGTTCAGCTTTGCCCTGAGAGAACCATTGGATTCCTGCTGCTGGATCTGGGCCTGCAAAAGCGCAATAGCGTCTCCCTTCTGTCCCTTTTCCAGATAATAATCTGCCAGGATCATAACCGCCTGCTCACCGTCTCCCTCCAGCTTCATAGCCTGATTACAGGCCTGTATAAATCCGTTTTCATCTCCCAGATTTCTGTAAGCCTCCGCAATCTTCAGATAGATATCCATATTTTCCGGATGATATTCCAGAGCCTTCTGATAGTTAAGGATCGCATCGTAATAAATTCCCTTTTCCTCATTTTTCTGAGCCTCTGCCAGATAGCTCTGGTATTCTGCAGGCTTTTGTACTGCAGATGAAAATGTAGTCCACCATGCCAGCCCAAGAAGAGCTGCCACTGCAGCAATCATCAGTTTTTTCATAGCCTCTCCCTAAAATCCAATTATCAAAATCAAGATGGTTCCCACTGAAAAAAACGGAGCCAGAGGAATGGAGTCTTTCATGGTCAGCTTTTTCCGCAAAAGCTGTACGATACTGAATATTGCAGACAAACTGAGACACACCACCAGATCAAACCAGATCAGGGAGCCTCCCAGATACCAGCCGATCACAGCCGCAAGCTTTACATCTCCCATTCCAATGCTTTTTCTTGACAGAAACCAGGCTGCCAGGAAAATCACCAGGCCAATACCAAGACCGCCAAATGCAGATTCCAGACATTCCTTCCACCAGGCGGGCTCTGCTCCGATCTCGCCAATAAGAAGCATGGTTCTTATAACAAGCATTATGATCAGAAGCTGATTGGGAATCAGCGTTCTCCTGGAATCAATAAATCCCAGAACAACAAGAAAAGCAGACAGAACCAGATAACGCACGATCTTCAGCCAGTGATATCCGTAGAAAATAAACAGAAACACCTCTGCTGCCATCAGCGCCGCAATGATCACAGGCACATATTTTTTCTCTTTTAACAGTTCTTTTAAATACTTCATAAGACTCTCCTTTTACGCTCCTGACCAGACTCTGGTAGACGCGCACACACGGTAATGTCTGGCTGGCAGATCAAAAAAAGGAAGACTGCTTTTTATATCATAATCCACCACGATTTTCACCTGACTGGAGCCATCCTTACACCAGGAGCTGTTATCATATCTGAGATTTGAAACCCCAAGCTTTTTCAGATACGCATCTGTATCTGTGGTTCCTGAAGCCACAGCAAGCTGCTGAAGCACACAGGATTTCCCCACTGTCCCAACCATATAGGCAGACAGCGCCTCCCAGCTCTGGGATTTCACGGAGCTGAGCACTCCGTTAATAAACTCTTTGGGATTTGACACATAGCCCTCTACGCTGTCATATACATCCTTTCCGGCATTTCCCATGCCGACTGTGTCATCCACCGTCCCCTGTCCGGATGCAAGCTTCTGTGCTGCGTCATCGATCAGGGACAGATTTTCCCGGATATCCTTCAGACTTCTGTCAAAGCCGGCCGCCTCCTGCCCCATTCCCTGATAGGCGTCCAAAATTCCTGTTTTTTCCAGAATATAACTGTACTGGGCAACCTCCCTGGCAGCCTGATCTGCCGCATACTGTATCAGAAGCTGGGCTCTTGCAAAGGAAACCAGGCTGTAAATACTCATAAATGCAAACAAAAATATGGGAATAAAAAGCGTTGCCTCTACGGTTATGGAACCTTTTTGTCTTTCCTGTTTCATCTTCCTCTCCTGTTAATACGCCAGAACACTTCTGTATTTAATCCGCCTTTTTCCATTGTCCGTACTTCCTGACTGTCCCAGAAACTCCGGAACTTTTGGCAAAAAGGTGGTAGATGCATCCACATCTGCTTTTAATGTCACCATAGTATATTTGCGGCTCAGCTCCTCACTGATATTCAGCTGAATACAGTCTCCTGCACGGGCAACCAGCTTGTTTTTTCCTGAGTTATCCATCATAGAGATCAGAAGAAACAGCTTCATATAATCCTTGTAAGTAAACCTGATACTGCAGACATCTTTATCCGGCCATACCAGAACTGCATTGGTACTTTTGTCCGTACTTGTCAGACTGGCAGTGTCCTGCGCCGCCATGGCAATGGCGCTGCAGCAGAGATAGCCGTATTTAATGATCGGATACAGCCACGCCTGCCCGGAAGCGCTGCTGACTGCGCTTGCAATGGTATTTGCCGCAGTATTCATTTCCTTATCCATAAAAACATACAGCATATCAATGGCAAGGCGGGCTGCATAAAGGCTGGAATAGGCAATTGATTTATTCACCGCCGTAGAGGGATTTCCATAAAGGATGTACTCAATCTCGCCATTCACGATCACATGGCCATCCAAAAGCGATTTTCCGCTGAGGGATTGATCTTCGGGCACTGTTGTCATACAGTTAAACATTTCCGATATGTATTCCATCAGATACGCCTGTTCCAGCACGTTGCCTGCAAGGCTGTCCAGACAGGCTGCGAGACTGTCCAGCCATCCCATATTTTCTTTTGCCGCATCCACCGCCGCATTATCGTCTGAAGTATCTGTATTGGGGTTCTGATCTGTATTCCCGCTGGCGTTTACCTTTGCCAGACCGCTGGGGAATCTGTCAGGAAATCCCTCTGCGTCCTTTTTCAGATTTCTTTCGTTCTCTACAGCGTTGAGGATTTTATCTTTTGCAGCATTGGCAGCCTTTTCCCTTTCTTTTGCTTCTTTCTGATGCGCTTTTCGCTGTTTTCCCTCTTCAGATGTATCAGCTGACTCATCTTTCATATTCTCAAGTGAACTCTTGTAAAACGTACCTGCCTGGGGATTCTGTAATCCGGAAGTCTCGGGAACTCCCACATCTCCCAGAATATTATGGTCTGCCCAGAAGCCCCCTATTGCCTCCGACGCCGGGTTCAGCTCAAGCCATGTTCCTTCATTCTCACTGACCTGCTGTTTTTTCAGTGTCTCAGGTATTGCTTTTAACTCTTTTATATTTTCTTTATATGCTTTTGCAGCTTCTGTATTTGCTTCAAGCAGAGCAATCTGCATCTCCAGCTGTTTTTCGTCGATCTGTATTTTTTCTTCTTCCTCATCTTCGCTTGGACGCTCTCCTGCATTCTCAAGGGATATACGGGCATCGTCATATAATGCTCTTTTCTTTTTTACATCCTTCCACTTAGTCCTGACCTTCTCCAGCTGCTTTACTGCCTTATTTCCTGCGCTGATAATCGTATCCGCATTCTTTTCCAGACTCTTAATACCGGCCTGATATTCTTTTACAGCCTGGTCATGACTTCGATTCATAACAGCAATATTGTTTTTTATGTTTTTGGAAATGTTGTTATAGGCATTGATCTGCTCTGAGGAAAAGCCATTCTCCTCCGTAATGATCTTTCCCGTCTGCGGCTGAAGCTCAAGAGCCTTTATCCAGCTGTCCAAAGCCAGAAGTGTTACCATCTTTCTATAAGTATCTTCCGGAAATGCGGCAGTGCCTTCTGTCAGAATAACAGAATAATCCAGATAATTTCCTATCATTTCATAAGAGATTTCACTGGGCGTATCCGGCGGAAAATTTGCAGTAATCTCTTCATTCAGATACATCTGCAGAGATTTTGCCGCCAGCCAGAACACAGACTTCTGCTGATATGCTGTCACCATCCCCGCAGGGTCGGAATTCTGAAGCTGTCCGATAGCTGCAGCCTGTGTATCAATGGCCTCTTTTGCCTCTTTCATTGGATCACTGAGCTCAGATGCCGCCTGTCCGTATTCTGTTTTTGTGTCTACATATTTTTTCTGTTTCTTCACATTTTTAAAAGGCAGTTTTTTTAATTTTTCTATAATATCGTCAGCAATATAAACAGGACCGCGGAATTTCATATATTCCACGATCTGCTGGCGGAGAACATTCACATCTGCAAGAGAAGAGGACGATACCCCTTTTGCCTCAAAGCCATTCTCTGCAAGAGAAACCTGAATCACAGAGCTGAGATCATCACTGTCTGCATGCTTCAGGTATCTGGCGCTGATTGATTCACAGAACATTTTCTTCAGGGCTTCCTGCTCCTGGGGCGAACCGGGATCCTTTGCCATAGCGGTCAGTCCATAAGAATCCTTCAGCATTTTATCGTACTGTGCAAGAGCTGCATTCATAGCCAGATCACCGGCTCCTGAAACAACTGTCTTTGACGCAAAAAGGCGGGAAGCATCCACAATAATCCCACTGAACAATAATACCGGTACCAGGATCAGGGTTAAAAATACACAGATCGACCCTCCCTGTTTTCCGCAGAATAACCGCATCTGCTTCCCTCCTCCTTCTGTTTCCTAAAATAAAATATCCATTACCTTGTCAAAGGCCTGACTGAACTTTTCAGCCTGACCCTCCATTCCCAGCTTTTCTAAAAGAAAGCTGCCCATATCCCAGGCAAGATCAATGTTCCGGACAAAATCCGTAGTATTCATTACCGGCTGGTAGGCTGCCGCGTAAATCGTAATATCATCTCTGACTCCCACAAACCGCAGGATTCCCGGCGTGGGAATCACATAACGCAGCTCTGCCCGCACTGATTTACTGAGAAATGAATTTTCCAGACCTACATAGGCTTCTGTTTTTCCCATGGAAAATAAAGCGCTGTGCTTTTTCAGTGCTTCCTGATAAGCGGCAGCCCTCTGCTTTGCTTCACTGTCCAGTCCCCAGCGATAAATGTTGGAGACAGAGCCTTTATAGGAGCTGTAATAGTTTTTTACCTGTGATTCAGCAGGGCCATCCTCCCAGTCAAAATCCACTCTTGTACTTTCCATAGGCTTATCCGGAGTAAACTCATCATACCCCGGATAAGCAGTTTCTCTGGCAAGCTCCAAAGCTGCTCTCTCTACCTGAAAGAAAAAATAGCTTTCCTGCATTTTAAACAGCCCGAAATAAATCACTGCCATCACAACGGCAATGGTAATAGGAAAATAAATGGCGGCTTCCACCATAATGGCCCCACGTTGGGAATTATTGTCTGTCTCTATCATGAAATTTCTTCATTAATCGCTGGTAAATCTATGCCTGATTTATCTCCAACCTCACCAAATACACCGTTAATAAGAGCTTTTAACTGATCTCTAAAAATTACTACTACCGCAACGATTGCCAAAATCACCAACAAAATCGCCACAATCTCCGCTGCGCCTTTTTCCTCTGTTTTAAAATCCTCCCAGAAATTATGGATACGGGTTTTTGCTCCGATCCACAGCATGTCCATTTTTCTCATCATCTCTTATTTCCTCCTTATGTGTGTGTACTCATTTATAATAAACCGGTCTGTGCCGTTTATTATCCCATCTGCTGAAATACCGGAACCAGGATCATGATCAGAATCCCTATAAAAATCAGCATCATAGGAAGAAGAAGTCTGGAATTGGCTTTTTCTCCCTTTTGTTTTACTTCATTTTTCTTTACCTCCCACATTTCATCGGAAAGGTCTTTCAGGAAATAGGCAAGCTCCTCATTTCCTTTTTTCAGGTTCTGGATGATCAGAGAGGCAAACTTCCTGATCTCCTTTACATTACAGCGCTCTGCAAAATTCCGGTAAGCGTCTGTTTCCATGATGCCGTTTTCGATTTCCATGCTGGTGTTCTGCATTTCCTGATAGAGAGCTCTGTCTCCTGTAACAGACACCCGCTTCCAAGCATCCCGAAGTACCATTCCGGAATTTACCAGAAGCGTCAGCTTTGACAACACCTGAGGAAGGTCAAGCACCAGCTCCTGTCTCCGGGCTGTCAGCTTATCCTGTAAAGACAAATCCAGATAGGCGATTGCCAGTCCTCCCAGTAATAATCCCAGAAGCAACGCCTCCACGCTGGCAGCAAGCACAGCCAGAAGACAGACAAATACCAGAATGGTAAATATGTAAGTGGTTTTTGCTCCCAATAGAATAAAATAATAATATTCTGCATACTGTTTGCCTTTGATCTCAGAGATCTCCTTGATCTTTGCCTGAGCTCTCCGGCTTTTTGTACTGATATGAAGGATCTCCATCACAGAAAATCCCACGCAAAACAGATCGCTCATCTGAAATTCTCTGGCAAAAGCGCTGTTTGTGTACTGTCTGTATTTTTTTCCTTTTGCTGCTGCCAGAAACAGCCAGATCAAAGCAAAAGGTGTGGTAACAGCCAGCAGTATCAACTGAAATAATTCCACGTTCTCTTCTCCTATATCCGAATATCAACAATTTTTCTTCCCATATAATAGGCTCCTCCAAACAGGGCAAGAGCTGTCAGCTTGATCACCACATTGACAGGAGTGTTCTGCACAATGGACATATCGCCCATTCCACCAAGCATCAGCATCAGAACAACCGGCATTAGAATCATAATGTTCAGGTCGTTTTTGTTTGCAGTAAGAAGGGTTCGTATTTCCATTTCTGTCTCAATTTTTTCATTGATGATCTGTCTTGTCTCTCCCACGACCTTTTTCAGATTTCCTCCGTACCGGTTTGTCACCTCAAAAATAGTGGCAAAGCTTTCAATATCGTCCAGATGACTTCTCAGGGCAAAATTTGACAGCATATCGTCAATATTCTGTCCATTGTACAAACCGCTGACGATGAGCTTCAGCTCATGTACAATATCTGCTTTTTCTCCATATATGGAAATCAGATCCGCACACGCGTCCTGAAAGGCGCCCTGTGTATTTTTGCCTGCTGAATAGGAGGCGGATAGGGATTCCATCATATCCCGGAACTGAAACAGAAGATTCTGCATTCGTTTTTCCTTCAGGTAATTTCTGTATTTTGCGATTCCCGGAACAGCCAGAAGCCCTCCTGCAATAACAGAAAACAGAATACTCCTGAAAAATACCATGAAGACAAAAAAGCCTGCCCCAAATCCCATCAGGGCTCCCAGACCTTTTTCCACAGAGTTCATCCGATACACATAATAATCATCTGCATGTCCGAAAAGCGCCTTTTCCGGCACATATTTTTTTCTGTGTTTTTTATTTTTTGCTCTTGCCTCTTTTATATGTTTTTCTTTTGCCTGTCCTGTCTTTTTCATTTTTACAGGCTTTTCTTTTATTGCTTTCTCTTTTTTTACCTTTTCTTTTTTCATGGCTTCCCCTATATTCTGCTGCTGACTCCCTGAAGTCTCAGTTTATAGTCATTTCTCAGAGGATTTCCGGTTCTTACCAGATGCCCCTCTACTTTTTCCAGTGTGCTTCCCTCTGTTTCTTTAAAAACAAACAGAGGATTCAGCTGAATCTCCCCGTTTTCATATCCAAGGACTTCTGTGATCTCCATGGTGCGTCTGGATTTATCTCTCAGCCTGGATAAATGAATGATAATATCCAGCGCAGAAGCAATCTGCTGGCGTATAGCCGGAAGAGGCAGTCCGTCGTTGCCCTGAAGCACCATAGTTTCCAGTCGGCTTAACATATCTCTGGTGGAATTGGCATGGCCGGTAGAAAGAGAGCCGTCATGTCCGGTATTCATAGCCTGCAGCATATCAAGGGCCTCTGCTCCGCGCACCTCTCCCACTACGATCCTTTCGGGGCGCATACGAAGAGCAGAGCGGATCAGATCGCGGATGGAAATTTCTCCTCTGCCTGATGTATTTGCATTTCTTGTTTCCAGGCTTACCAGATTCTCTATGTTTTTGATCTGAAGCTCTGCCGAATCTTCAATGGTGATAATACGTTCATCCCTTGGAATAAAATTGGATAAAGCGTTCAGAAACGTTGTTTTTCCCGAACCGGTACCCCCGCTGATAAAAATGTTATATTTTGCCCGGACCAGCTTTTCCAGAAAGGCCGCCGCCTCTCTGGTGAGCGAGCCGTATTTTAACAGCATTTCCACTGTCATAGGCGTTTTTGAAAACTTTCGTATGGTAACAATGGGACCTGACAGGGAAACCGGAGGAAGCACCACATTAACACGGGAGCCGTCGGGAAGTCTGGTATCCACAATAGGATTGGCCTGGTTCACTTCCTTCCCTGCCTTTCCCACGATTTTCTGGATAATGTCCTCCAGCTGCCGCTCATTATCAAATTTCTTGTTCAGACGATACAGCCGTCCTGCATGTTCCACAAAAATATGATCCGGACCGTTGATCATCACTTCGGTAATGCTGTCGTCTGCCAGGATCTCATCCAGGATCCCAAGCCCCCGGATGGAACTGAATACCAGCCGCACTACCCGTGATCTTTCCTGTGGTGACAGACTGACCTTTCCAAGCTTGTGATCCGCCACGTCAGCAATTCTCCGCATCAGCTGTTCATCTGACGCGCGGCTTAAAAGCATGGCGTCTGCCAGAAGGAAACGTTTGATCTCAAGCACAAGACGGCTTATCATTTCCTCTGAAAGCATACTCTCACCTCATATATTTTATTTTTTCGACTTCTGTTTACTCTGCGTAAACAGTAACCTCTGAGATGCAGGTATCCTCCCAGCTTGTGCCCGGATACACATCTTTCAGCTCCAGACGCATACTGTCTGCATTTACAGAAGGAGACACCTCCACCCATTCGACTTTCCGTTCCCCTGTAAAGGTAACCTGACCGGAATAATCTCCAAAAACAAGGTTTATTGTTTTCGGCTTTGCGTTTCCATAATAATATTTGTCGTTTTTCCAGTTTCCCAGTTTAAAGGCAATATATTTTACTTTATGAAGGCCGTCAAAGCTGAAGCTTACGGATTCATTGATCCCATAGCCTGACACGCCCTCCTGCCAGCTTGTATCGTCTTTTTTGTCAAAAAGCAGCATGGCATTGTTGTTTGTTTTTGTCTGAGAAATGGTTGAGGTAGCATTTGCAGAAATAACAGAAACCTCTTTTAATAAGGAAACATCCGGCGTTCCCTCATAAAGCACTGCTGAAGCCGCGGCATTCTCTGATACACTGGCAGGCGCCGGTTCCGGATGATTTTCCTCTGACGGCTGTTCTGTATTCTGAACATTTTCACTGCTCTGAGCCACAGGAAGCTTTTCCTCACCGGAGGCTGCAGTCTGCTGTACGGGATCCTGCGTTATTTTATCTGTATTGGCAGCTCCCTCTATTTTGATTTCCACATTTTCTGTCTCCGGACTCCCGTCCGTTTCCTCTTTTGTTTCTTCACTCTTTTCTGTAATTTCTACAGAATCACTTTCCTGATTCTCTGTTTTCTCTGATTCTCCTGAACCGTCAGAGGTTTCTTTCATGGCTGATTTAACAGGATTTACTACCACATCATCATTGGGAACGCTGTCAGGTTTTAACAGATACCAGATCAGACCGCCTGTTGCCAATACGATCGCCACTGTCACCGCAATGCTGACAATCCATGTGGTCTTATTTCCTCCTTTACTTCCCGGGGACGGCTGATTGTCCGGAACGGACGGCGCTTCCCACTCAAAAATATCCGGCTCTCTTTCTTTATTACTGTTATCCTTTTCTTTGCTGTGATCTATATTTCCTTTTGGAATGTTTTCTGCGTCTACAGACGAACCGCAGTTTGGGCAGAATCTGGCATCATCTTCAAGTTTTGTTCCGCATCTTTCACAATACACGTTTCTCTTTCCCCGCCTTCCTGTACCAAATATTCAAATATTTTATTTTTCATCTTTAATATGGAAAATAATTTTTGGCGCTGTTTCTCTGCTATCTTTTTACAATATCCGATTTGTTTCTACAATATGTGGCATTTATTGTGGACAATCTTTTTTTGTGTTTTTATTTTCCATCCGCTACCAGAAACCTCCTCACCGGGCAAATTCAGGATAATCTCCCGAAAACCCAGCAACAGGACGGCTTTCCAAAGAATATCCCCGGCTATTGACAAAAATAAAAAACACCGGTTCAAATGCGGGTACTCATAGCCCTCATCTGAATCGGTGTTTCCGGAATACTTTTTATTCTGTTTTTTCTTCTGGATCATTTTCCTCAGAAGCTTCTTCGTTCAGTTCCTCTTCTGCAGCTGTCTCATCTGTATCCTCTTTTATTTCCTCTGCAGGCATCTCAGTTTTTGGAGAAGCTTCCTCTTCGGTTTCCTCTGCGGACATTTCGGCTTGCTGAGAAGTTTCTTCGGTTTCTTCCGCAGGTTCTTCACTGGTTTCCGCAGCATGCTCTGCCGCTTCCTCAGCCTCTTCCCAGGCAGCAAAGGCCTCATGGATCTCTTCCTCTGTTTCTTCCAGCTTCTCTTCTGTGTCTTCAGGAAATTCAAATTCCTCGAAATCATCATCAAAGTCATCAAAATCACTGACTCTTTTTTTCTTCAGTACCATTGCCGCAACTGCTCCGGCTGCTGCTGCCGCCGCTGCTCCTACCGCTACAAAGCCCCAGTATTTGTTTCTTTTTGCCATAATATACTGCTCCTTTCATTTCTGACCCTCAGGTCATTATGATGTATTCCTAAAAATAATCTTATTTTATTGTACTACTTTTTATCTGTAAAAGAAAGGTTAATATTATATTTGAAATTTCTCAATACAGGTTCTGATCTTTCCCCGGATCCGCTGCAGAGCATTATCAATGGATTTGGGTGTTTTGCCCATGATCTCTGCGATCTGCACATAACCGTACCCCCGGAGATAATAGTCCAGCACCTTATTTTCCATAGGACTTAAAGCCTTGCTGATCTCTTTTTCCAGAATACCGGTATTTTCCCTGTCAATTACCAGAGCCTCCGGATTTTCCGACCACAGACCTTCCAGACTTCCGCTTTCCTCCTCTTCGCTAAGTGACACGTAGGAATTCAGAGGAATGTGCTTCTGCCTGGTAGAATTTTTTACTGCGCTGTAGAGCTGTCTGTCTATGCACAGTCCTGCAAAGGTACGAAAAGACGCTTCTCTGTCCGGCCGGTAGTCCTGAACGGCCTTAAAAAGTCCGATCATTCCTTCCTGTATCAGATCGTCTGTCTCTCCTCCGATCAGATACATGGCCCTTGCTCTTTTTTTGACAGTTCCCTTATATTTTTCCATCAGATAATCCGAGATTTCACTTTCTCCATTTCGGAGCCTCTCAATCAGTTCTTCGTCACTGCACTGCCCGTAACGGCTCATACTGCCTCCGTTTTCGTATTTATTCTGCCTTCAGTCTCTGACGCACGATCTCATAGGCAAGCACTCCTGCTGCCACCGAAGCATTCAGGGAATCAATGTCTCCCTTCATTGGAATAGAGGCTGTAAAATCGCAGGCCTCTCTCACAAGACGGCTGACTCCCTCGCCCTCATTTCCAACGATCATTCCTATAGGGCCGGTAAGGTTCAGCCTGTACATGGACTCTCCGCCCATATCTGCACACACGAACCAGATTCCTTTTTCCTTCAGTTCCTCTATGGTACGCACCAGATTGGTCACCTTTGCCACAGGAGTATAGTTAAGGGCTCCTGCCGAGGTTTTTGCAACTGTGGAAGTCAGTCCCACAGAACGTCTCTTGGGAATGATCACCCCGTGGGCTCCCGCCAGATTGGCAGTACGGATAATGGCCCCCAGATTATGAGGATCCTCCACATTGTCCAGAAGAACCAGAAACGGCGGTTCTCCTTTTTCCTCTGCTTTTGCCAGAATTTCCTCAACCGTGGAATACTCATAGGCTGCCACCTGGGCGATGACACCCTGGTGCGCTCTTGTCTCACTGAGCTGATCCAGACGCTCCTTTGACACATAATTGATAATGGTATCTTTTTTGCGCGCCTCTCTGGCTATGGTACGGACCGGTCCGTCCTGGCAGCCGTCCAGAATAAACAGTTTATCCACGCATCTTCCGGAACGAAAGGCTTCCAGAACTGCGTTGCGGCCTTCTATCTGCTCGCTCATAAAATTTCCTCCCCGATTCCCATACGGATCAGTGTGATCATCCGTGTGTATTCTTCTTTCAGATACAGATATCCCATCAGAGCCTCAAATCCTGTTGCCCTGCGGTAATCTGCCATAGTCGCATGCTTTGCCATAGTAGGAGAATGAGCGTTGCGGCCTCTCCTGTAAACACTTAATTCCTCCGGAGTCAGTTCCTTTTCAATGATCTCCATGATTCCCGACTGAGCTGCCGCCTTTACAAGGCTGCTTGCTTTTTTGTGAAGACGGTTTACCGGACAGTTGCCTTTTTTTACAAGGATCGTCCGGATGATCAGCTCATAAACGCCGTCTCCTATATAGGCCAGAGTCAGAGGAGAATAGCTTCGGATATCCTGCTCCTCCAGATGAAACAGTTCATTCAGCTTACTTAAATTCGTTTCCATTTTACTCCCTCACGGGTATCCTTAAGCTCGATTCCCATTTCAAGAAGCTGATCGCGGATCTCGTCGGCTCTGGCAAAATCTCTTGCCTTTCTTGCATCCTGACGCTCCTGGATCAGAGCCTCGATATCAGAGTCAAGGGCTTCCTCTTTTTTCAGAACGATCAGTCCAAGAACATCGCAGAGCTTTACAAGCATATCCAGAAGGCTTCCTGCAAACTCGCCGCTGCTCTTTTCATCTGTATTTGTGTTTGCAAATTTTACAAGCTCGAAAACTGCTGCCAGAGCATCTGCTGTGTTAAAGTCATCATCCATGGCTGCTTCAAATTTCTGCCGGTAAATCTCCGCATCTTCCAGAAGCTTCTTCTCTGCCTGGCTGGCTGCTTCTGTATTGGAAGCTTTGCGGTCGTTCAGGCGGGCTGCTCCCTCCTGAATACGTTCCAGAGAATTTTTTGCGGCCTCCATCAGCTCCGCGCTGAAATTAAGCGGACTTCTGTAATGGGCATTCAGCATAAAGAATCTCAGAACCTGCAGGTCATACTGCTGGCTGATCTCTCTTACTGTGCGGAAATTTCCGAGAGATTTTGACATTTTGCGGTTATCAATATTCAGGAAGCCATTGTGCATCCAGTATTTTGCAAAGAGCTTTCCATTGCAGCACTCACTCTGGGCAATCTCATTTTCATGGTGAGGGAAAATAAGATCCTCTCCGCCTGCGTGAATATCAATCTCTTCTCCCAGATATTTTTTGGACATAACAGAGCATTCAATATGCCAGCCGGGGCGTCCGTCACACCATGGGGAAGTCCAGTAAGGCTCTCCCTCTTTTTTCGGCTTCCAGAGAACAAAGTCCATTGGATCTTCCTTCTGATCCTCGCCGGAAACCTGAAGAGCGCGGAAACCGGACTGCAGATCATCCAGATTTTTATGAGAAAGCTTGCCATATTCCTTAAAGTTTTTTACACGGAAATAAACGGTTCCGTCTGCAACCGGATAGGCATAGCCTTTGTCAATAAGAGTCTGGATCATTTCGATCATGCCATCGATCTCCTGAGTTGCCTGAGGATGTGTGGTTGCAGGTTTTACGTTCATTCCTGCCATATCCTTTTTGCACTCTTCAATATAACGGCTTGAAACCTCCTCAGGGCTTACGCCTTCTTCAATGGCTTTTTTGATGATCTTGTCATCCACATCTGTAAAGTTGGACACAAAATTCACCTCGTAGCCTTTGTATTCCATATAGCGGCGCACTGTATCAAAAATGATCATGGGGCGCGCATTTCCAATATGGATCAGATTATAGACAGTAGGTCCGCAGACATACATTCTTACCTTTCCCTCTTCCAGGGGCACGAATTCTTCTTTTCTTCGTGTCATGGTATTAAAAAGTTTCATAATTCCTTTCCTCCGATTTCTGTTTTTCGGTAATGGCAGTTGCCCTGATTCCGGAACTTTAAACCTCTTCCAGAAGGCAGATCGCCTGGGAGGCGATTCCCTCTCCTCTTCCGGTAAAGCCCAGCCCTTCCTCAGTGGTTGCCTTGATATTGATTCTGTCTTCTTCCACGCCCATTGCCTGAGCCAGATTTTTGCGCATCTGAGGAATATGAGGCGCCATCTTCGGCTTCTGGGCAATGATCACAGCGTCTACATTTCCCACAGCAAAATGGTGTTGTCTTAAAAGCTCCATAACGTGTGTCAGAAGCTTTACGCTGGATATTCCCTTATAAGCAGGATCTGTATCCGGAAAATGCTTTCCGATATCCCCAAGAGCTGCCGCCCCCAGAAGGGCATCCATAACAGCGTGGATCAGAACGTCCGCATCCGAATGTCCCAGAAGGCCCTTTTCCCATGGAATGTTCACGCCTCCAAGAATCAGGTCACGGTTCTCTGTCAGTTTATGTACATCATATCCCATCCCAACTCTCATGGTCATTCTCCTTTCACATCCAGAAGCCGGCTGACTCTTAAAAAACTCAGCCTTCTTCTCACATAAGGCGCCAGTCTCAGACTGACAGGCACGATCTCATCGGTCAGTCCGATCTCATAAACACTTTTTTTGCAGCCTGCCAGTTCCATCAGATGAAACAGTTCTTCCTCTTCCGGAAGTTCCTGGATCATCTCTGCGATCATTTCCAGACAGTCTGCCAGCCTGGAGGGATTTATCTCACGAAGAAGCTCCGGATCATTTTCTTTCTGTATTCCTTCCAGAAGGCCTTTGGAGCCGAAATATTTTTCCAGAAGGGCGGAATCTTCTTCACAGGCTTTCAGCTGGCATCGTTCCTCTCTTATAGCGCGGGCAAGCCTTTTATATTCCCTCAGTACAAGAAGAGTTCCAACAGAAACTTTTTCGCCGTGAAGGGCATCCAGAGGTCCGTTTACCACTTCCATCTCCCAGAGGTGGGAAAGATGATGTTCCGCACAGGAAGCAGGTCTGGAATTTCCCACCATCTGCATGGCAAGACCGGAAAGGATCAGTGCATACATCAGCTTTTCACAGTCCTCCGGCTCGCCTGAGGCAATTCCTTTCACACAGCTGCAGACTGTTTTCAGGGCTTTTTCTTCCATTTCTATAATTTCACTGCAGATATATTCACCTGTCAGAAGACTGGCTATCTTCCAGTCTGCAAGACAGATATATTTTCCCAGAAGATCTGAAACGCCTGACGCAGTCAGTCTTCTGGGAGCATGAGCAAAAATATCAGTATCAGCAAACACAGCTAAAGGAGCCACTGCCGGTACTGTTTTTTTCAGACCTTTCCAGGTCATTGCCGCAACATTTGATACGAATCCGTCCACGCTGGCCGCAGTGGGAACGGAAATAAAGGGAATTTTGTACTGGTAAGCCAGATATCGGCTGATGTCATGGATGGTTCCGCTGCCTACTGCCAGAATCAGGTCAATATCCTCTTCCATATAATTCTCCACGATCTCCACAGCGTGTTCGTCTGCATGAAGTCCCTCTGCGTCCAGAGTCAGAACCTGACAGCGGTCATAAATATCTTCCATACATTCTTCTGTTGCTTTCAGCGTATTGGTATCGCAGATGAGAAGCGGAGAAATATATTCCTTCAGAAATCCATCTGACATGGCTTCTTCAAGCTTCTTGACAGCACCCTCTTCTATAATGATTTCCTTTACTTCTATATGATGTTCTCTCCCGCACCTGCAAGGTCGGCCAAAGTCATCCGTATCGACTCGCATTTATTTTTTTCCTCCTGATTTCAGATATACTATTACAGTCTGATATTATACATGATTTCCGCACAAAAAGAAACCCCCAGATTCCCTCTGAGGATTCCCATAGCTTCCGCTTTTGTCTTTTTCGCACAGTCCCGCCGGATCGCGCCCGGCCATCTTTTTCTGCGTATTTCCTGTCAGATCTTATTTCTCAACAGCTGCGATCATTTCCACTTCGCAGAGAACATTCTTCGGAAGTGTTTTTACAGCCACACAGGAACGTGCAGGCTTGTTTACGAAATATTTTGCATAAATCTCATTAAATGCCGCAAAATCACCCATATCAGCAAGGAAACAGGTTGTTTTTACTGCGTTGGCAAGATCTGTTCCGGCTTCCTTTGCCACAGCCTCCAGATTTTTCATTACCTGCTCAGCCTGAGCTTCAATGGTATCTCCTGCAATCTCGCCTGTAGCCGGATCTACCGGGATCTGTCCGGAAGTAAATAATACTCCATTTAAGATAATTGCCTGAGAATATGGTCCGATTGCTGCCGGAGCTTTGTCTGTATATACTACGTTCATGTTCAGATCTCCTTTCTTTTTTCTGTTCTGCTTTTATTTTATATCAAAAATTTGTAAGGGTCAAGCAAAAAGATTGTGTTTTATCAGGTCCATTCCTTTCAGGAGAGATTCAGATAATTATAGACTACTCCTGAAATACTCCTGATATTGTCAATGGCTTCGCTTCCGCTTTTAAAATCCTCTGACATGACACAGAGAATATAGGTTGTTTTTGGACCATACACAATCGCCATATCGTGCTGATCCGAATCTGTTTCACCTGTTTTGTTGGCTATCGGAATGTCCGCGCTGATCCCTGACGGAATCTTGGCAGTATTTTTCTGGTTCATCAAAAGCTCCAGCATTTCTGCAGAGGCTTCCTCACTGACACATTCCCCCCGGAAAATTTTTTCCAGAAGGATTCCGCAGTCCCTGACCGTTGTCGTATTATGACCTCCCAGATTCAGCTTCGGAGATGAAGACGGGTGCAGAGTACTCTGATAGGAAGTATTTTCATATCCCTCTTTTTTCAGATATTCATTTACCTTTTCTGCTCCGTCAAGAAAATCATGTTTTTCCGACTGCAGTCTTCCGAGTTCATTACAGGACTCATTATCGCTGACTGTGATCATGTTCCAGAGAAGATCGTCCACTTTTCTTTCTGCAGCCCCACGGTCTGCCTTCATAAGCGTTTCCTGATGTGTCAGCACATCTTCCATATTTTCATAGGTTTCTGCCATCACAAAGGCTTTAATTAAACTGGCAGAGTACAAAGGCGTTTCATTCAGAAGGATTTCTTCACCTGTATTCAGATTTTTTACATAGACGCTCCAGACTCCGTCATATTCGGAGATCATGGACTCAAGCCGGGGCTCTAAGGTATCCATTCCAAGATCCTCAATATCTGAAACCTTTCCTGTGTCATCTACAGGGAAGCCCTCCGGAGTGGTCCCTTCTGCCTGGACCAGAACACCGTTTTCACCTCCGAAATAGTAAGTTCCTGAAAATTTCTGACCGTTGGATGTCATCTCTATTTCATGATATCCGGGAGTTGTGATCATCCGTCCGTTTTCATCAAAAAAATAATATCCTTCATAGGAAGTCTTATCCACCGTCAGCCCGGTCATATATCTGACCTGAGGCGCCGCAGTAAGCTTTCCCAGATTATTTACCATATACAGCCCGTCAAATCCGGTCTCCGTCTTTGTTCCGTCATTGCCCGGAACCAGGCAGGTCAACTCTTTCATCTGGACAATGTGGGGATTTCCGGCTTCAAAATGCCCTGACTGGTCATGATAATAAAAACCGTCCAGAACTGTTCCGTCGATTTCCATATGGTCAAAGTAATGAACCGCTGATTCCTCATGTCTGGTTCCGTCTTCCTTCAGACAGTAAAATCCCTCACTTTTTAAAAGATAGGTTTCCGCCCCGTCTCCAACAGGCTTTATCTGCGCCTCGCCTACTGAGGACAAAATACTTTCTGACTCCTGCTCTGCTGCATATACGGGCATTGTCAGTCCCAGGGACAGACAGAGAATGCCGGCGGTCATTCCACGCCGAAAAAATATTCCAGGCATAATTTTTTATGGTCTGATCAGATTTTCAGGATCAGACGTTCCTTTCTCCCAGAATTTACCGGGGTATTCCATACTTATCCCAATCAGCAGTATTTTACCGCTGCATTTTTTACAGTATACCTGAATCTCATTGGATGTCAAGCACATTACGTTTCCAGAAGTCTTTTAATATGCTTTCCACATTCCCCATTCTGCAGATATGCATATCGTTCCATTCTTCCGGAAAAAGGCTGCGGTACTCGGTACTTCTGAATCTTTCGTCCATAAGAAGGATGCAGCCTACATCCTCCTTTGTGCGTATCACTCTGCCGGCTGCCTGCAGCACCTTATTCATGCCGGGAAAACGGTACGCATAATCAAAACCATTTTCTCCCAGCCTGTCATAATGCTTTTTTAAAACCTCCCTCTCTGTATTTACCTGAGGAAGGCCTGTGCCCACAATGGCTGCCCCGATGAGGCGGTCTCCCATAAGGTCGATCCCCTCTGAAAAAATCCCGCCCATAATACAAAAGCCTACAAGCGTGGTTTCTCCCTGTTCTTTAAATTCTTCCAGAAATTCCTCCCTGTCTCTCTCATTCATGGACGGGGTCTGGCACACACATGTTACCCAGTCTGCTGCAAATTCCTGTTCATACACCTGCTTTACATCCTCAAGAAGCTTATAAGAAGGAAAGAATACCATGTAATTGCCTTTTTTCTGCCAGGCCATCCTTGCAATATATTCTGCGATCCTGCGGTATTCCTCATAGCCTCTTCTGGTATACCGGCTGCTTACATCCACACAGGTAAGAATACACCGTTTCTCCGGATCAAAAGGAGAGCGTACATAAATGCCATAGTCATCTTCTCTTGTACTGAGAAGCTTCCTGTAATATTGCATAGGAAGCAGGGTAGCGGAAAAAAACACCGTACTTTTTCCTTTATTCAGACACTCCTGAAGGTTTGACGCAGGATTTACACAGAAAAGCCGTATCCTGAATTTTCCGTCTTCTCCTTCTGAAGTATAAATTTCATAATTTTCATCCACAAGCTCCGAGATGTTCAGAAAATCACGAACCTCAAAATAAAAATCAAGGATCCTGTCCACCACTTCCTGAGAAGGCGGCTCTTCCAGCAGCCTGTCCATTTCTCCCTGCGCCTGAAGCAAGGTCAGAGGCAGAGTGCCTGTACTTTCCAGGATTCTTTCTGTTTCTCCGTCCTTTTTTATTTCAAGGAGCTGTCTGGCCGCCCGCCCCAAAGCACGATACAGCCGCGGACTGTAGGGTTTGATATACTTCCTGATTTCCATAATATCTTCTCTGGCAAGAGAAGCGCTGTACATTTCCCTGCCCCGCTCTGCCAGATTATGAGCTTCATCAATAAGAAAAATATAGTCTCCGGATACTCCGTCTCCAAAAAAACGTTTCAGCTTTACATTTGGGTCAAACACATAATTATAGTCGCAGATGATCCCATCCACCCAGGAGCTGAGATCCAGGCACATCTCAAAAGGGCACACCTTCCACTTTTCTGCCTGTTCCAGGATCTTTTCACGGCTGAAAAACTGCCCGGCAGTCCACAGCTCATAAACCGCATCATTCACTCTGTCAAAATGACCTTTTGCCCAGGGACATTTCTCAGGTGTACACTCGGTTTTTTCGCAAAAACACAGCTTTTCCTTTGCAGTGATGGTCACCGTCTGAAAAAGAAGGCCTTTTGTCCTCAGAATCTCAAAGGCATCCTGAGCAACGGTTCTGGTAATAGTTTTTGCCGTAAGATAAAAAAGCAGCTCCCCTTTTCCCTCTCCAATTGCCCGAACAGAAGGAAATACAGAGGACATGGTTTTTCCCACTCCTGTAGGCGCCTGTACAAAAATCTGTTTTTTGCTGGAAACAGCATGATAAACGCCGGCAACCATTTCTCTCTGGCCTTTGCGGTAAGGAAAGGGGAATTCCAGATTTTTCATGGAGGCGTTTCTTTTTTCCTGCCATCTCAGCCTGAAGGATACCCATTTATGATATTCTCCTGTAAGTTTCTGATACCAGGCTTCCAGCTCTTCCCTGGAAAAAGATTCCCGAAACCATCGGATTTCTTCTGTATCCAGATGAGCATACGTCATCTGAACGTCTATTTTTTCCAAATTGTTCTGAAGCATATAGATCCAGGCATAACACATGGCCTGAGCCCTGTGAACCTCCACAGGACTTTCCAGATGCTCCAGTTTTTTGTAAACGCCTTTGATCTCATCAATACACACGGTTTCTTCTTCTGTAAAAATCCCGTCCGCTCTTCCCTCTACCCGAAGGATCAGATCCTCATATTCCGTATCCTGCTTCAGAGAAACCTCAGACCGGTAGCTGCTTCCCATCTGCTTTTGAATTTTGCGGTGGATACGGCTGCCCTTCTGCATTGCCTCCTTATCCTGCACGCCGCTCCCACTGTCCAGATCCCCGCTTCGCAGAATAAATTCTACAAGATTACGGACAGAAATGCGGACTACTTTCTTTTCCATTGTTTTTCTGCTTCCCCCAAAATCTCCCATTAATAAATATAAGTTCTTCCACTTCTGAAAAGGCGCATACCTGTTTCCAGGTTATGCGCCTCTGACACTTGTAATCGTTTATGCAACTGCAAATTTTGCTATGACTTCATTGAAATGAGTGTTTTCCCCATAGCATCTGACAGTGAGCTTTCTGGTCAGATCCATACTGAGAATTCCCAGAAGGGATTTTGCGTCAATTATAATCCTGTTATATGAAATATCAATGTCAAAATCACATTTACTTGCCGCATTGACGAATTCCTTTACATCCTCTGTGGCATTTAACATAATCTGATGTTCTTTCATTTGTCTCATCCTCCTAATGTTTTCTGCACTAGGCGATATTTTGTCACTCTGTAAAGAATTTGTCAACAGACTTCAAATTTTCTTCATATTTTTCGACTTATTATACAATTTTTTCATGTGTTTTATTATTTTTCAGGTACTTTTTCTAGCTGAATTCCGGCATATTTGAACGAAATTTTAATGGAACAAACTGCCTCTGAAGACCGGGATTTTTCCTTTCCGGTATGGTAATATGGCTGCAGAAGGCCTTCCAGAGATTCTCATACTCATCTGACTGTACCGGATCCATCTCTTGTGTATTTAATACTGCCTGTATATAAACCGTACATTCTCCGCCCTGCTCATGAGCCAGAACCTTCTGCCTTTTTTTGTCATAGATCATCCAGTTTTCATTTGGAAAACGATCTGAAAAATGGGGCGCCAGAAGTTCCAGGATGTCATTTTCCGGCTGAATTTCCGAAAAAAGTACTCCGCTGCCAATCTCACGGAACCTTACAAATCCGTAAAATCTATGAATCTCATGCCATACCTTGACCTGAAGTGAAGAGACAAGACTCACAGCCGGATCTGCCAGAGCTTCCAGTACCCGCGTATCAGCCCTTCCCTTTTCCAGCGCTCTGCGAAGCAAATAAAAAATTGCCGTTCCCTTTTCCGGATGAACAGATGCCGCAGCATAGCACACTGCTTCATAAACCTGTCCGCCAAGCCTGTTTTTTATCGTTCTGGCAACCTTAAATGCCTTGACGGAATCTGAGACGATCTCCAGGTTTTCCGTAAAAAGCTCCGGATGATCCGGTTCTCTGACAGCAATCCCCACGGAGAATCCTCTGTTTCCCCAGCGCCAGCCGTCATAAACAGCCGTAAAGATCCCTTCCATCGTATCGTCACAAATCAGCACTTTCTTTTTATATTCCACAAACGCTCACCCCTTCCATTCCCGGAACAGCCAGATCTGCGTCAAACAGCGACAGCTGTCTGTAGGTAATCCCCGTATCTGCAGGATATTTTCCGGTTCCTGTTTCCAGAATATTTCTTACTATATAATCCTCATCCAGCTTTACCGGATACATCTGCCTTCCATTGCAGGTAATAAAATATACTGCCCTCTTCAGCACCACTCCGATCTTTTTCAGATCAGAAAAATCCAGCGTATGATATCTCCTTGCTCCCAGAATCCTTCTGGCAGATTTCTCGCCGATTCCGGGAACCCGGAGAAGCGTCCGGTAATCTGCCCGGTTGATCTCCACAGGAAAACATTCCAGATGACTGATGGCCCAGTCGCATTTGGGATCCAGGAACAGATTAAAGTTCGGATGCTTTTCTGACAAAAGCTCTTCTGCCCGGAAGCCATAAAACCTGAGGAGCCAGTCTGCCTGATACAGCCGGTGTTCTCTTAAAAGCGGCGGCCCCTGCGGAAGAACAGGAAGATCTTTATCTTCATTCACAGATACAAAAGCAGAATAAAATACACGCTTCAGAGAAAACTGCCTGTACAGCGCCTCTGCCACAGAGACGATCTGGTAGTCACTTTCTCCTGCTGCTCCTACGATCATCTGAGTGCTCTGCCCGGCAGGCACAAATTCCGGAGCATGCCGGTAAAGCACCAGCTCCTGTCTGTTTTCTTCCCTTCTGTTCTGTATCTGTTTCATGGGACGGAGAATCGTAGTCCTGCTTTTATGGGGAGCCAGCTTTTTCAGTCCCTCCGCAGTAGGAAGTTCCAGGTTCACGCTCATACGGTCCGCCAGATAACCTGCTTTTTGGATCAGCTCCGGTGAAGCCCCCGGAATTGCTTTCAGGTGAATATACCCCTGAAAATGATATTGTTTCCTTAAAATTTCCACAGAGCGGATCAGCTCTTCCATGGTAGCATCCGGAGAACCCTTTACCCCGGAGCTTAAAAACAGCCCCTCAATATAATTTCTTCTGTAAAATTCTATGGTGAGCCTGCTGATCTCTTCCGGGGTAAAGCTTGCCCGCACCACATCACTGGAAGCGCGGTTCACGCAGTATTTACAGTCAAATACACACTCGTTGGTATAAAGGACTTTCAGAAGGCTGATGCACCTTCCGTCTCCTGCAAAGCTGTGGCAGATGCCTGCTGAAATGCTGTTTCCGATCCCTGTCCCGTCTCCTTTTCTTGCTGTTCCGCTGGAGGTACAGGCAACATCATATTTTGCTGCATCTGCCAGTATTCCCAGCTTTTCCATTACTGTCATTGACTCCTGAATAACCATATGGGCCTCCCAAACATTTGTTTGTAATTATTTTAATCCAAACAGACGTTTGTGTCAACCCAATAAAACGGGATGAACTAAAAAATTCCAGAACAAATCTGGAATTTTTTATTACGTAATTATTTCAATTTTAAAGCTGTGTTTCCACAAAGATATCATAGATCGCTTTTACAGCAGTCTCAAAATCACGGTTCTCAACGCCTATGATAATATTCAGCTCACTGGATCCCTGATCGATCATTTTTACGTTTACGTGAGCATGAGCCAGGGCTGCAAATACTCGGCCTGCAGTTCCCCTCTGAGATTTCATTCCCCGTCCCACGACAGCGATCAGAGCAAGGTCTGATTCCATTTCCACAAAGTCAGGCTGTACGGCTCTGTGAATGCCTGCGATCACCTGCTGCTCCTTCTCTTCAAATTCATCCTGATGCACATAAACTGTCATGGTATCAATTCCGGAGGGAACATGTTCAAAATTAATTCCCTGATCTTCAAAAACCTGAAGGATCTTTCTTCCGAAGCCTACCTCGCTGTTCATCATGGATTTTTCGATGTTAATAGAACAGAACCCTTTTTTGCCTGCAATTCCTGTGATCACATATCTTGGCTTGCGGCAGGTGCTTTCCACAATAAAGGTTCCCTTGTCCTGAGGACGGTTTGTATTTCTGATATTGATGGGTATCCCCTCTTTCCTTACAGGGAAAATGGCTTCCTCATGAAGTACTGTCGCGCCCATATAGGAAAGTTCGCGAAGCTCTCTGTAAGTAATCGTTTCGATCACAGCCGGATTCTCCACGATCCTGGGATCTGTTACCAGGAAACCGGAAACATCTGTCCAGTTCTCATAAATATCCGCATGGACTGCTCTTGCCACCAGAGAACCGGTCACATCAGAGCCTCCCCTGGAAAATGTCTGAACGGTTCCGTCTTCCTTTGCCCCATAAAATCCCGGAATCACTGCGCGCTCACATTTAGAAAGACGTTTGCCAAGAAGACGGTCTGTTTTCTCCCCGTCAAAGTTGCCGTTTTTATCAAAACGGATCACAGATGCAGCGTCAACAAACTCATATCCAAGATACGCTGCCATAATTTTTCCGTTTAAAAACTCACCTCTGGAAGCTGCGTAGTCTGTACCTGCCTGCGCTCTGAAATCCGCTTCTATCTGAGCAAACTCTTCCTCCAGGGAAAGCTTAAGATCAAGACCTCTGATGATCTCATAATAGCGCTCTTTGATCTCCTGAAAGATTCCGCCGAACTCTTTCCCCTGGGCAGCTTTGTCATAACATGCATACAGAAGGTCTGTTACCTTTGTATCACCGGAAAATCTTTTTCCGGGCGCAGACGGTACCACATAACGTCTACCTTCCTCACTGCGGATAATGTCTCCGACTTTACGGAACTGCTCTGCATTTGCCAGAGAGCTTCCTCCGAATTTTACCACTTTTTTCATAATACTTCCTCTCACCCTTCTTCATTTAATAGCTGCATCCAAAAAACGCAGCATAATAGAAAATCTGACTTTTATTTTATTGAAAAAGGAAGATTTTTGCAAGTATTTCTTTGATTTTATCGAAAATATAATGATATACTCAAGTATAGCTGCATTACCGCCCGTCACTGTTTACATGTAATAATCCTGCAAGGCGTCTCGGCATAAAAATCCCAGAATCCCGAAACATACTGGGCAAAATGACACTACCGAAGATGATCCGGAATGTATTTCGGTCAGGTTGCCTCAAACGTAAGGAACAGCCTCCGTTTACGCGCAATATTCCTTCATGATATTTTCCAGCGCAGACGCACTGCTGGTATGGCATCTGCATACGGGAATAGATTTTCTCTTTGCCTCTTCCACCGCACAGTTGACCATTTTGTGAGATACTGTGTTGGTAAAAAGAATCAGAAGATCCGGCGCTCCGATTTTCTTTTTCATAGTACCTTTTTCTTTTGCAAAAACTTTTGCCTTACATCCATATCCTTTGCAGATATTTTCATACTGACATACCATACGCTCATTACCGCCCACAATCACAACACTCATATCCCGCTCTCCTTTGTTATTTATAACTAACTTAAAGTTGAAAATTTGAGTTAGCACTTGCTAACTCGTTGTAAACATCTTATCACAGGATTTTTTATTTGTCAAAAGATTTTTGTTCTTTTTTATACTCTGTCACCTCACAGACTGTCAGAACCCTTTCTTTTACATGAAATTTTATATTTTTGCTTCCATAAGAAAGCCCATAGATCCTGTTGGGATCCTCCTGATAGCCCGGTCTGGGATCGTTTTCCAGAACCTCTGTAAGAGCCGCTCTCTGTTCCTCTGGAATTTTCTCCAGAAGCTCCTCCGGAAACTCTACGGCAAGTCTGCTCCTTTCAATCTGATCGGTAAATCCTCCCGCTGCGCCGGGATGACTTTCCACATAAGGAAGGTACGGTTTAATATCAAAAACAGGAGTGCCGTCCATAAGGTCTGCGCCCGATACATGAAGTATGGTTCCCAGTCTTGGATGCTGCTCCACCTTTTCAAGCCGGACGCAGGACAGCCCCAGATGATTTGGGCGAAAGGGGGATCTGGTGGCAAAAACGCCTTTCCGCACATTTCCTCCCAGTCTGGGAGGACGTACTGTAGGGGACCACCCTTTTTCCACTGCCTCTGAAAACTGCCAGATCAGCCAGATATAATCATACTCCTCAATTCCGCGGAAGGCTTCCGGCCTCCTGTATTCCGGCTCAAAAATAATCTGAGCCTTCTGCTCTTTCAGCCATCCGCTCTGATGAGGAACACCAAATTTTTCCGGAAAGTCATTGTGGATCCGCGCAATGATCTGCAGACTGTGTTCAGACATTTCCCTCTCCTTCAAACACTTTATCATAGTCATAATTCATATAGTATTCTTTTACAGAGTCAATTTTATCTTTATAATTATCTGCTGTCAGAAGACCTGTTCCCTCATAGATCCAGTCAATGATCCTGTCACTGACCGCAGAACCATAATGATAAATATCCATATACTGATTAAGATCTGTTATCGTTTCATACTGATCCGCAAAGGTATAAAGACGCACATTTTCATAAGGAAGCAGCAGCTCTGCCTGAAGCTTTTCTGCTTCGCAGTATTTTTCAATCATCCCTTTGCGATACTCCGAATCCCACCAGGCAATGCTGTAAGGAGGCGTATAAAAATAAAACATGGTATCCGGATTTTCTCTTACTGTTTCCAGAATATTTGTTTCCACGTTATGTATGACCGCCTGTCTGTCCTCCTCTGAAAAAGGCATCTGCTCTGTGGTTTCTGCCGGTCTTTCATAGCTTTTTATTACCTGCTCTCTGCCTACCGGATGTTCGTTTTCCCAGAAACTGTACTCATCCATTGTGGTGGTGGGTTTTCCCTGAAGGTTATGCTTAATTACATCAAGAGTATCATTCAGAAAAATCTCTTTGTTCAGAAGATAATTGACATCATTAAAAATATTATTGTCATAAAGATATTCCGGATAATTATCATAATTATGTACGTTCTCATCCTGGAATATTTTATTATAATCCAGACACCGGAAAATGATCTTTGTATCCGGATTTGCTTTTAGTACCTTTCTCACCTCCTGGTCGATGGTCCAGTATGTTTCTCCTGTAAGAGTCACTTTTATGGACTTTGTACCAAAAAGGCTGTCAAACTGCGATGTCTTGAAATTCTGCATCATAGACGTTCCCACAATTGCAGCATCATAGTCATAGGTTTTGATAATTCCGTCATTCAGATACCGTTCCATTCCGTCATTCAGAGGATATTCCACCCCTTCCAGCGCCTTATGATAATGAAAAAACGGATCCAGAACTACAGTGATGCCTCCTACACACAGCAAAGCTGCCGCAGTTCCTCCAAGCACAAGTTTTATAAATTTACGGCTGTCCATCTCTGTCTCCTTTTAAAAATTAAAGTAAAGAAATTCCGATATACCGGAAAGGGATAAAATTCCCCATACCAGGAATATAATTGTTGCAAGCGCAATACTTACCGTAGGACGGAAAGGCTTTTCCTGATTGTTTCTGAATGCCAGACAGATAAAAAGGCAGCCTCCCAGGAAGAGGAGCGCGTCAAATCCTCTGATGGAAGAAACAATATCATTAACTCCAGGAATATGGTTATAAAGCATGGAGATTTCCTTCAACTGAAACTGATTGAGCATTCCTGCCCTCACATTCAGGTTCTGGAAGCTGAAAATTGTTTTAATCACAGACCATGCCTGAGAAATTGACTCTGCCCGGAAAAAGATCCAGGTAATATTAACAAATAAGAATGTAAGCATCCACTGAAGAGCGGTATGCATTCTTCCCCACTGCTTTTTAAACATTCTGGTAAATGCATTTGCCAGACCATGAAGGAATCCCCAGAAAATAAATGTCCAGTTTGCCCCGTGCCACAGTCCGCTGACCAGAAAAACAATAATAATATTGATGTATGTACGAACTGTACCCTTTCGGCTTCCTCCCAGAGGGAAATATACATAAGTGCGAAGAAAACGGGTCAGTGTCAGATGCCAGCGGTTCCAGAAATCCACCACAGACACTGCTTTATACGGCGAATTAAAGTTCATTGGAATCTTAATATTAAACATGGCGCCCAGGCCTGTTGCCATATCTGAATATCCGCTGAAATCAAAGTAGATCTGGAATGTATAGGACAGCATCATCAGGATCCCTTCCATTGATGTAATGCCAGCGTCCACATTTCCATATCCCCAGCTGACTGCCTTGCTGAGCGTATCTGCTATAATCACCTTTTTCAAAAGTCCTGCTGAAAATACATATAATCCGTAGGACATATTATCTGAATTGATCTTCCAGTTTTTCCTGTCTGCAAACTGGGGAAGAACCTCGTTGTGCAGCACAATAGGACCGGCTACAAGCTGAGGGAAAAAGGTAACAAACAGCGCATAATCTACAAAGTTATACTCTTTTGTTTCTCCCTTATAGGAATCGATCACATAGGATACCTGCTGGAAGGTAAAAAAGCTGATTCCCAGCGGCAGGATAATATGCTTAAGTTCAAAACCGGCAGAAAATGCTTTGTTCAGATTGTCAACAAAGAAATCATAATACTTGAAATAAAAGATCAGTCCAAGATTAAATGCAAGACCGGCGGTGAGAAGACCCCGCTTCAAAAATACAAGCCGTCTTTGGTCCAGTTTCCACTTTTTCTGCAGAAGCTGCGAGAGAGCATAGTTTACACAGATACTGCTTCCCATGATCCAAAGATAACTGGGATTAAAATATCCATAAAACCAAAGAGACATCATTACCAGCTCAATCTTTGCCAGGGTATGTCTTCCGCATTTATGAAGCCCGTAATACCCCAGTAAAGTTACCGGTAAAAAAAACAGGATAAAAATATACGAGTTAAATAACATTTGTTTACTCCTTAACGGTATTTTCCGTTCTCCATTATACAAAACCAGAAGTGTTTTCGCAATATTTTTTCTTTTTTTATTAACATTTTTGTAAAAAATCCGTATTGCTGCCATTTTTCAGACAAACAATACGGATCATTTTTTTACCGGTCAATCACTTCTACCGGAGTATCATCTTTTTTATCAAGATCATTTATGTATTTTTTTGTTTCTTTTACAATTACATTGGATAAAAGAAGTACCGCCACCAGGTTGGGAATTGCCATAAGCGCATTCAGAATATCCGCAACTGTCCATACCAGATTCAGTGAAACTACCGGGGCCACTGCCGCAACAATAATATAAACCACTCTATATGGAATCAGTCCCGCTTTTCCGGCAAAATATTCCACACACCTCTCTCCGTAATAGGCCCACCCGAGAACGGTTGAATACGCAAAGGAAATAATTCCCACAACCAGGATAAAGGGGCCCAGTACCGGAATCTGCTGAAATGCCAAAGTGGTAAGGATTCCTCCGTCCGTAATATTTGACATATCAATGGACGGATTTTTCATAATACTGGTCACAAGGACCAGACCTGTCATCAGACAGACTACAACTGTATCCCAGAAGGTTCCTGTGCTGGATACAAGAGCCTGGCGCACCGGGTTTCTTGTCTGCGCTGCTGCGGCGGCAATAGGCGCGGAACCAAGGCCTGATTCATTGGAAAAAAGTCCTCTGGCGATTCCATACTGCATTGCCATCATGATTCCTCTTCCAACCAGTCCTCCTGCAGCAGCTCCCGGAGTAAAAGCAAGCCTGCAGATGGTTTTGATTGCCGGAATGATAAAATCAAAATTCAGTCCCAGAATGATTACACAGCCCAGGATATAAAAAGCTGCCATAAAAGGAACCAGTTTTTCACATACGTTTGCAATGGAGCGGATTCCCCCGAAAATAACCAGCGCTGTCAAAGCTGCGACTACGATTCCCACCAGCGCCGGAGCAATATGCAGATTTTCCTCACAGACAGTGGCAATGGCATTTACCTGCGTGGCGCAGCCGATTCCAAAAGAAGCGAAGCCTGCCAGAAACGCAAAGATCATTCCCAGCCACTTCATGTTCAATCCGCGTTCCAGCGCATACATGGCTCCCCCCTGCATTCTTCCGTCCTTTGTCTTCACACGATATTTCACTGCGATCAGAGATTCACTGTACTTGGTTGCTATCCCAAAAACACCGGTGATCCAGCACCAGAAAACAGCACCGGGGCCTCCCAGAGCCACAGCGGTTCCCACACCGATAATATTTCCTGTGCCAATGGTAGACGCCAGTGCGGTGGTCAGAGCGCCGAACTGACTGACCTCTCCTTCTGCGTCCGGATCTTTTGTCACAGACAGTCTGATTGCCTTTCCAATCTTCCTCTGTATAAATCCTGTCCGTACTGTCATAAAAATATGAGTTCCAAGAAGCAGAAGGATCATCCACCATCCCCAAACCATCTTGTCGATCTGATTGATCACATTTACTATCGTATCAAACATAAAAATCTCCTTTTTCTTTTTTAACGCCTTTCTTTTATATCTGCCCTTCCTGCTGCATCCATGCTTTCAGTGCACTGAGATTCCTTTTGGCATCTTTTTTTCCCAGTTCATATACCTCCTGAATTTTTTCCAGATCACTTTCCATCCTTCCCACGGTCAGTCTTCGGCTAGGCCGGATCACAAAAGCCTCTCCGGTTTTTTCCATAGCGCGGATATCTGCCAGGGTCTGATTATATACCTTATGCCTGTTTTTCAGGGCATCCACAAATCTGGGATATCGGTGATAATAAATTTCTGCCAGCTTTACCATTTCCGGCTCTTTTACAAAACCTTCTTCTCTGGTAAGAACCACCACATTCCTTTTATACCCCATTCTCTGGAACTGGCTGACCGGAATACTGTCTGTACAGCCCCCGTCCAGAAGCTTTCTGCCTTCCCAGTCAACAATCCGTGATACATAGGGCATGGATGCCGAAGCCCTCATCACATCTACCTGATTCAGCATATCTGTAATTCTGATATATTCTGCCTTTCCGGTTTCCAGATTGGTGCACACTGCATAAAACGCTGTATCTGATTTAAAAAAAGCTTCATAATCATAAGGATCCAGACGCTCCGGAATCTCATGATAACAGAACTGTTTTCCCACGACTTCCCCTGTGTGTACCAGACTCCACAGACTCATAAAATGTTTGTCATTCCTGTATTTTTTATAATACCGGATACTTCTTCCCTTCTGGCCTGACACAAAGGAACAGCCATGGAGCGCCCCTGCAGAAACTCCGATCACTCCGTCGAAATGAATCTGATTTTCCAGAAACACATCCAGAACCCCTGCCGTATAAATCCCCCTCATTGCTCCGCCTTCCAAAACAAGTCCTGTTTTCATCTGACGCCTCGCCTTTCTCTTATCCAGTAATCCCTGATCCGTTCCCATGCTTCTCTGTAGCTTATATGATTTTCTGCTGCAAAAGCTGCCGCACTTTCATATTCCGGATAACATCTTCTGCTTCCGTCCGGAAGTGTGCAGATTTTTACTGTCGCCACTGCCTCAGGCATAGAAAGCTTTTGAATCTCTCTTTTTAGAACTGAACGTTCCATCCGGCTTCTCCGAATACCAATGGTAGTGGTCTGTCGGAAAAGAATTTCTTCCAGAGCAGAAATGTCCTGTTCTGCACAGATCACTGACAGAATCCATGCCGGGCGGTTTTTTTTCATATAAGCCGGCATATAATACACGTCTCTGGCTCCCGCTCCAAAAAGAAGATTCATTACGTTTCCAAGTTCCTCTCCGGTACAGTCGTCCACATTTGTTTCCAGTTTCCAGATCACATCCTTCTGCACCTGATCCTCTTTTTTCTTTTCCGGAGTGATCAGCATTGCCCTTAAAATTCCCGGACATGCATATTTCCGTTTGCCTGCCCCGATTCCGGTTTTATCCACTGTGAATTTTTCCGGAAGACAGTCTGATGTTTTTATGGCTGCCACAATAGCTGCCCCGGTAGGCGTTACCAGTTCCCCCTCAATGTCCGTGATCTTTAAAGTAAGCCGGTTCTGCTGCACAATATTCACAACTGCAGGCACCGGCACCGGAAGTGTTCCGTGCTGACAGCGTACAAAGCCTGTTCCCTCACAGAGCTTTGGCACGATCACTTCCGTAATGTCCAGATCATCCAGGCACACTGCTGCCGCTGCAATATCCACTATGGAATCCACTGCTCCTACCTCATGAAAATGCACCTGTTCCTCTGATACTCCGTGAGCTTTTGCCTCTGCCTTTGCCAGAATCTGGAAAATATGAAGCGCAGTCTCCTTTGCCCGGTCTGTCATCTCTGAATTCAGAAGAATCTGGCGGATTTCTTTCATTCCTCTGTGTTCATGAATATGCGCATGGTCATGTCCTGATTCCCCGGTATGGAAACCTCTGTGCCCGTGGGCTGGTTTTTCTGTGTGCAAATCTTCCTTTCCACGATCCGATACTTCTGTATAAAAAGGTTCCTCCTCATGACCCGGTCCCTCTGTGTGAGCATGTCCCTTTTCACGGGCTGTTACTTCTGTGCAAAAATGTCCGTTGGCTGTCTCTGTACAGTCATGTACATGTGTATGCTCTTCTGTATGGACATGATGCGCCTGCTCTATACTGTGACCATGAAGATATTCCATATCATGGTCATGATTCTCATGATTTTTATCCAATATCACAGAAAAATCACAGGCATCCAGCCCGGACTTTTTTACCCGGGTGATCTCTGTACGAAATCCGTCAGCCCGGATACTGGAAAGCGCTTTTTCCAGCACCTTCTGATCTGCTCCCAGGTCAAGAAGCGCTGCAACCGTCATATCCCCGCTGATTCCGGAATAACATTCCAGATATAATGTCCTTCCCATAAATCTCTCCTTTATTTTTCTCTGATACCAAGTCTGTTGATCTGCGTTGCTATATAGCCAGCCCCATAGCCATTATCAATATTGACCACTGCAATTCCATTGGCGCAGGAATTGATCATTGTCAGAAGGGCTGAAAGTCCATGCATACTTGCTCCGTAGCCTACAGAAGTAGGAACTGCGATCACCGGTTTATCTACCAGTCCTCCCAGCACGCTGGCAAGGGCGCCTTCCATACCGGCAACAGCAATCACACAGTTTGCCTCCTGGATCACATCAAGTCTGGAAAAAAGTCTGTGGATCCCGCTGACTCCTACATCATAGATCCTTTCTACTTCTGAGCCAAAATATTCTGCAGTCTGGGCAGCTTCTTCAGCCACCGGAATATCAGCGGTTCCGGCAGTACATACTGCAATCTTTCCCACGTGTTCCCTTTTTTCTTTTTCTATCTTGATGATATGTGAGATTTCATCATATTCCGTCTGAGGAAACAGTTCCTTTACCAGTTCATACTGATGCCTGGATGCTCTTGTTCCAAAAACCTCACCGTTTTCCTCATACAGCTTTTTAAATATTTGCGTAAAATGAACGTCTGCCTTTCCGCTGCAGAAAATCACCTCCGGAAATCCGCTTCGAATCTCTCTGTGAGAATCCAGCTTCGCATAATCCATTTCCTCAAAAGGCTGCTTTCGAAAATAATGCTCTGCCTCCTCCAGCGTAATCTCATTTTGTTTAAATTTTGTCAGTACCTCTCTTGCTTCCATTTTTATCTCACCTTAACTCCCGCTTTATCCCTGTCAGTTTCTGTAAATCCCGTCTTTTAAAAAGCCTGTTTCTGAATAAACAGTGCCTGATTTTGCTGCAAAATAAAAACAGGAAAGCCGCCCGGCTTGTGCCACGCACCTACTTCCGGCATTCTCCCTGTTATCTTCGTTTCCCGAATAACTCCGGCTTCACCCCGGTACAGTATTACAGAAATAACTATAGCATATTTCCCTTCCAAATTAAATAGTTTTTTATATTCCTCAGACTGTTGTTTCCGCAGGCAAAAAGCAGCGCAGACAGCAACTTATTTCTTGACAGTTTACCTGAAATATGCTATCTTTCTCATTAATAAACAGAAAGGATGTGAATTTTGCGTGGAAGACAATTCCGATGAAAATCATACTACAAATATTACGGATTCCCGCATTGTCATTATGTATATATAGAGGTATAGCTTGTGAGCATGCTTACAGGCTATACCTTTTTGTCATTTTATACTGCCCGCAGGCAGATTTACTTATTAACTTACAGAAGGGAATTAAAATTTAATCATGATAGGATCTGTTATACTCATTATTGTTTTTACATTTTTGAATGCAGTTTTCGCCAGCGCGGAAATCGCCGTTATCTCCATGAATGAAGCCAAACTCAGGCATCTGGTAGATGACGGCAACAAACGGGCAAAAAAGCTTTCGCTCCTTACAGAACAGCCGGCCCGGTTTCTTGCCACCATTCAGGTTGCCATAACTCTGTCCGGATTTCTCAACAGTGCGTTTGCATCTGACAACTTTGCAGGCGTGATCGTAGATGCCCTGATCTCTGTGGGTGTTCCGGTTCCCAGAGCAACCCTGAACTCTATTGCGGTTATTATCATTACCATTGTTCTTTCCTATATCAGCATTGTATTCGGCGAACTGGTACCGAAACGGATTGCCATGAAAAACTCCGAGGCTCTTTCCCTTGGACTTGCCCCTACCCTTTATGGTGTCTCCAAGGTCTTTTCGCCTCTGGTGTCTCTGCTGACAGGATCTACCAACCTGATCCTGAAGCTTATGGGCATCAATCCTGCCGAAGATGACGAACAGGTAACAAAGGAAGAAATCCAGATGATGCTTATGGAAGGAAATGCCCAGGGTGTCATTGATACACAGGAAAACGAATTTATCCAGAATATTTTTGATTTTCATGATATTACTGCGGAACAGGTCTGTACACACCGTACGGATGTAATTGTCCTGGACACAGAGGATTCTCTTGATGAATGGAAAAATATCATTTATCAGAACCGCCACAGCTACTATCCGGTCTGCCAGGAAACCAAAGAGAATATCATCGGTATCCTGGATACCAAAGCCTATTTCTGTCTGGATGAACGCACCAGAGAAAACATTCTGACAAAAGCCGTAAAGCCTGCTTATTTCATTCCTGAAAGCATGAAAGCAGCAAAGCTTTTTGATCACATGAAACAGTCCCGGAATTACTTTGCAGTTCTTCTTGATGAATATGGCGAAATGTCCGGTATCGCTACTCTCCACGACCTGATTGAAGAGCTGGTAGGCGATATTTATGAAGAAAATGATGAGAATCCGGAAAAAATACAGCAGATTTCTCCAAATTCATGGCTGGTCCGGGGTGATGTGGAGATGGATGATGTGGCTGATACCCTCCACCTTACTCTTCCGGAGGGAGACTATGACACCTTTAATGGTTTTATCTACAGTATTATTGACAGTATTCCGGAGGACGGCAGCCAGTTTACCTGTGAAAGCAACGGCATGATCATCCATGTAAAATCCGTTGCCAAGCATAAAATCGCAGAGGCTGTTGTAGAACTGCCGGAAACTAAAAAAGAATCAGATGAGGAAAATTAAATAACGGATGTAAGAAACTGCACATACCAATTTGGTTATGTGCAGTTTTCTTACATCCGCTCTGTTTTTCGTTCTGTTATTATCTGTAAGACTTAAACCCCAGATCCTTCACAGAAATCTTCAAAGACTCTTTCAGGAAGTAATCCATAGATTCAAATGTAGCATGCATCTGTTGATTGATTGCTGATTTTAATTCCGGCTCTACAGCAGTTCCATTTTCATACCGGAAAGTAATGGCTCCTCTACCTGTGTAACGGGATGCATACATAGATGACTCCGCATACATCATATCATCCTCACTTGTGCCTGCCACCCACTGTACATATACACGATCAGATTTTGTACAGTTAGCCAACACATCCACTGCCGACACAAAATCTCCCTCCGTGACAATAGTTCCAAAGTCAAGGAGTTTCTCTTTTCTGAAATACTGAAGCACAAATCCATTTCCACTTTCGTCCATGGCTGCAATATATTTATCGCCATAAGAGTCTGTTTTGCCATATTTGTTTATAAAATTAATAACTTTTGTATAATTCTGAGACAGTTGGCTTGGCTTTGACGGTTTATTCTTTACCGTAACATCACAGGTAAATTTCTTTCCGCCCAGAACGCCTGTAATCCGTGCTTTTCCGGGTTTCTTTGCCAGAATTCTTCCGTTGCTGTATACGCCGGCGATCTTATAATTATTGGTTGACCATACTGGTTTCAGCTTTGTTCCATTGATCTTCAGATCATAAGTATCTCCTACGTAAAGATTTTTGCGGTATACGTTGATCTTCAGATAATTCAGGCCCGCAATGGTCTTTACACCTTTTTTCACATAGCTGCCCCAGATCACATTCTTTCCGGATCTTCGGTACGCACGAACCGTATAAGTATACTCATTTCCGGAAATAACGCTGAGGTCTGTATAAGCAGTTGCTTTGGCTGACACATTCCTGATTGTCTGCCACTTACCGCCATTTGTCCTCCTGTAAATTCTGTAGCCATGTATTCCTTTTACGGGTTTCCATTTCAGAACAATTTTGGTCTTTCCGTAAGGAGTAGCTGACACCAGGGACGGGGTCGGTACGCTTACAGCTGCCTGCACTTCTTTTGCTGCCGGAAGTCCTGTTACTGCTGTGGGCACTGTACAGGCAAGCATGATGCCGGCCATCATACAGCATAAAATTTTTTTCAGTTTTCCCATACTCTTTTCCTCCATATTTTTAGTAAATTCAAAACTCTGATTGATCAAAACAGAATTTTCTTTACTTTTATAATACTATATCATATTTTTACAGTATTTTTCAAGGAAACGTCCAAGTAAGAAACAACATATTTTTATTCTTATTTTTGTGCATTTTTTCTCGTTATTTTTTCAGAAATCTGGTATACTTGATACATCAAATTTTTTATTGGAGGATATATCATGATTCGTACACTGGAAAACGATCAGCTTCGGGTACAGATCAATGATCTTGGCGCTGAGCTGACTGAAATCTATGACAAAACAAATGACCGTCAGGTACTCTGGAATGCAGATCCTTCTTACTGGAACCGCCATGCCCCTGTCCTGTTCCCAAATGTGGGCCGCTATTATGAAAATAAATGTCTTATTAACGGAAACACCTACCACTGCGGACAGCATGGATTTGCCCGTGATATGGAATTTACCTGTACAGAGTCCTCACAGACCTCTGTCACCCATCTTGTGACCTCTTCTGATTCAACCAGGGAAACTTATCCTTTTGATTTCCGTCTTCTTATCACCCATGAGCTTTCCGGAAGAGATCTGACTGTACGCTGGACCGTGATCAATGAGGATTCTCAGACCATGTACTTTACTATCGGAGGACATCCTGCCTTTAATGTGCCTGCGGTTCCGGGTACTTCCCAGGATCAGTATTATCTTACTTTTAACCATGAATCAGAGCTTACCTGCAGTCTCCTGGATCTTTCCCACGGAACTGTATTTGAGGGAAAAACCTATCCGCTTGCTCTGGAACACGGACGCTGTCATATCAAAAGAGAGCTTTTTGACAACGATACTCTGGTATTTGACAACGGGCAGGTAACCCGGGCAGGAATCGCCTTTCCGGACGGAACTCCTTATGTGGAAATCACCTGTAAGGGATTTCCGAACTTTGGTATCTGGAGCGCGCCGGATTCTCCCTTCGTCTGCCTGGAACCCTGGATGGGACGCTGCGACAACACCGGCTTTGCCGATGAGCTTTCTTCCAAGCAGGACATCAACACCCTGGCTGCCGGAGAGACCTTCAAACAGTTTTATACCATATCTGTGAAATAGAAAAAGCCTTCTGTATCCGATTTTTGTTCCGTGTAAGCTTTATGTTTTTATATACTTGAATCACTAATACTTCTTTAAATAATACAAAAAACTTCCGGGGAAGGGGCAGATTTGACTCCCATGCGCCAAATCTGCTCCTGTTTGGAACTATCTATTTCCCGACAGCCCCTTTCCCGGAGTTTTTCTGTACAGAAACGCGCTGTTTCTGATTTTATATTCTGCTTTTACAGTTCCTGTATTTTCCCGGCAGCCCCGGAGCTCATCCGGCTTTTAACAGACTTTCTCCATCATTTGATCCTGCTCATTTTTTCATAAATTCCTGACAGGCTGGGATATATCTGCTGATATACCTCCTCATAAAGTTTCCGGTATACTGCATGCTGCCGCCGGTTTGGTTTAAATACATCTTTTTTATGAACCATACACCTCAATGCTTCTCTGTAATCCTCAAACACGCCCAGCGTCACAAATGCAGAAATCGCACTGCCGATCCCCGACACTTCATAAGTCTGAGTTCTTACTACCGGCAAACCGAACATGTCTGCAGTGATCTGACAGATTTCACTGCTCTGAGCGCCTCCGCCGCCTACGCGAATCTCTTCAAAACGAAATCCTCCTTTTTTCTCCATATGACGCATTCCATCCATCAGGGCAAAATTGATTCCTTCTATGATTGCCCGGTAAAGATGGATTCTGGTATGAACATCCGACAGACCTATTACGGAACCTTTTGCCTCAGGCATGGTAAGGTTTGGTGTAAAATACGGCTGGAGCAAAAGCCCGTCGCAGCCTGCAGGAATCTCTTTCAGGCGTCTGTTCAGAAGCTCCTCCGGCTGAATATCTGACTCCAGCGCTTCCATAACTTCTTTCTGGGCAAACTCTTTTTTAAACCAGGAAATCAGCCAGTATCCTCTGAAGATTTCTATTTCCGGAGTATAATGCCCGGGAAGGATAGAATCATAGGGCGGTATAAACGTTTCCGGTTCCAGATAATCAGAAGTGGTAAACGTAACAGTAGCTGTGGTTCCAAAACTGAAAGCCGCCCTTTTTTTATTGACACAGCCAAGACCCAGAATTTCGCAGGCCTTGTCTGTACCAGTGGCGATCAGCTTCAGATCCTTATTCAGTCCCAGATCTTCTGCAGCAGTCTCTGTAAGAGAGCCGATATAATCGCCGGGATCCACCAGCTCGCACATCATTTCATCCGGAATATCAAAAACAGGCCGAACCAGATCATTTTTCTTTTTCCAACAACGGTTTTTAAAATCATAAGGAACATATCCCACGATGGACGCCGTAGAATCTGCCAGCCTTCCGGTAAGCCTGTAATTCAGATATGCACTCAGAAGAACATATTTCTTTGTTTTTGCCCAGATATCAGGTTCGTTTTCCCGAATCCAGTTACAATGAGATTTCTGGTATTGGAGATTTAAGGTTTTTGCCATTCCCACTGCTTTTACCGCTGCAGAAATCCAGGGCTTCAGCGCAGGCGTACCTGAAGCTCTTCTCTGATCCAGCCATAAAATTGCAGGACGCAAAGGCTCCCCGTCCCGTCCAAGGCAGACACTGGTACAACGGATCGTTGTAAGCGTTACTGCCCGGATCTGAGCAAAAATATCCGGAAAGCTCTCCCGAAGCTGTCTGGAAACACGGCACAGATTCTGGTAATAAAAATCAGGGTCCTGTTCTGCCCATCCGGATTTTCTTGAAACATAAGCCGGATGATGGCCCTTCTGGGCTTTTGCCAGTATTTTCCCTTCCGAGGAAACAAGAAGAGCTCTTGTACTCTGGGTTCCAATATCAAAAACAAGGACAACTGATGTTTTTTTCACAGGTACTCCCTCCCTATGCAGATCAGCGTGTAATACCTTCTTTCAGGTATTTCTTTTTATCCTCATCCAGATCCAGTCCAAGAGTACCGCCCGGATTCATCAGATAGTCTTTATCAAAATAATCCTTCAGAACCTTAAACACACCATACTCTGTATGTCCCAGGCTTCCCTCAAGCCACGGCGCAAACATTTTTCCGATTCCATGGTGGTGGCTGATCGCTGCCCCGGACTTCTGAATGGCATCAAGAATCGTTGTATGATATGCCCGGAATTTATCCGCTCCGCTCATCCTTGTAATAAAAATAAAATACAGGTTTGCCCCCTGTGGATAACAGTGGGACATGTGAGTTGTCACAATGGTATTTGGAAGCTTATGGCAGACTTTTCTCACTTCCCTGTGTACCTTTGCCATATTTGACCAGTTCACCGTACATTCCAGTGTATCTGTAACAATACCAAAATCCATCATGGTATCTCTCAGATACGGATCATTAAACCGACCTTTTTCCCAGCTTTTTGTAACGTAGGAGGTAAGGCTCATTGCTTTATATTTATGAGCAATCCTTCTGATATTTGCAGCCACATTTTTGGAATAGCCCTTTCCGCCGTCTGTAAATCCAAGGAACAGACAGCGCTCCATATCCCGAAAGCCTCTGATATCCAGAAGTTTCCAAAGCGGCGTCTCATCCACATTATACAGTCTCAGCATAAGGTTTGTTTCCTCCGGGTCTGACAGACGGAATACAGAAGAAAATCCGGCCTCACACTGCATCATCTCTCTGGCTGCCGCCATGGCGACCTTCCAGTTTTTAAAAATATAGGAGAAACGTTTTCTGTTTTCCGGCATGTAGCGGAATACCTTTAAGGTCACCTCTGTCAGAACACCAAAAGCCCCCTCGCTTCCCATCATGATCTGGTTCAGATTCGGACCGGTAGCTTCTCTGGGATAGTGACTGGTCTGTATGTTGCCAATAGGGGTAGCATATTTTTGTGACAGCACAATATCTGTAATACAGCCATAGTAAGTACTGTTCTGGCCGGCTCCTCTTGTGACAACCCATCCGCCTACACTGCTGTACTCAAAGGACTGTGGAAAGTGCCCGCAGGTATAGGCGCGTCTGGCTCCAAAAACAGTCTGAGCGTTATTCAATATTTTTTCAAGTTTTGGCCCTGACATTCCAGCCTGAACAGTAATTGTCTGATCTGTTTCATTAAAAGAAACAACCTCATTAAAACGCAGACGCATATCCAGAGAGATTCCGCCGTTTACCGGCTCCACACCCATGGTTACGCTGCTTCCGCCTCCGTAAACATAAAGAGGGATTTTTTCTTTGGTACAATAAGCCACAATAGCCTCTACCTCTTCTGTTTTTGCCGGATAAACCACTGCATCAGGAAGTGAATCCAGACGTTTTTCTCTCAGACGCATGGCGTCATAAGCTGTTTTTCCATAGGCTACAGACACCCTCGCATAATCGTCTGTACGCACATACTTCTCGCCGACGATCTCTTTCAGAGCATCTATATGCTTCTGCTCCAGACGTACCGGACAATTTGTAAGTTCTATCTTTTCCATTCCGATGCTTCCGTCATAATGTCGGAAATCGTCATCTGTCATCTTAAATTTTTCTTTCATCATTTTGTAAAGAGATTCTTTTGGATATTTTACAAAATCCGGATCTCCCCATCTGAATACAGAACGCCAGCTGTCTGTAGGCGCTGCTTCCTTCACCCATTTCGGCTCAAATCCTTTATATGGCTTACTCATAATTTCCTCCTTCCTGCGCGCGGTTTCTGCGCATACAGGTACTCTCCTGAGAGGTTCCTCCTTCCTGCGCGCAGTCTTTGTGCATACAGGTATTCTCCTTATTATTTTCCTCCAGATACTCCTTCAGAACACTGCTGGTAACGATCACATCCGCATGAAGACCAAGTACGTCAGGAATAAGAACATCGCCCCTTCCCATGGATTTTCTGACCGTCATATGATTGATTTCTTCCATAATCTGAAAAATTTTATCTTTTGGTATCTCCCGGGACACACGGACCGGAATCACCGGAACTGAATCCCAGGCAGTTTTTACCGTAGTAGAAAAAGTTCTTTTTGGACAGGTCATTTCACTTTCCGCAAATTGCTGCCCTCTTTTACATTTATTTCCAGTTACCTTCCACTGCCCATTTTCCAACTCTGCCTGCATACGGCAGCTGTTAGGGCAGGTAATACAAACAAGTTCCTTCATGACTGCACCTCCCCAAGCTGAAAAACAAGGGACGTTCCGACTATGTCTGCTTTTGACAGATCAATGACAACCCGCTCCATTTCCGGAGGCCTTACTGCCTGATATTTTTTCTCAAAAACTGTTTTTCCTGCTGAAACCGCTGTAAGCATACTTTCTCCCATAGTCCTTCTGCATCGGAAATAAAAAACAAGCTTTTTGTCCAGATCGCTTTTCCGGATCTTCTGGGGAACCACATAAGCAAGCCCTCCTTCTGTCTCCACGGAAACCCAGTTTTCCGCTGTTCTGTCAGCCTCTCCTTTCAGTTCTCTGGAATATCTGGCCGCGGAAGTTCCTGCCAGTTCTCCGCTTTCTGACACATAATCTACAAGATCATTGACATGAAAAGCATTCCCACAGGAAAATACTCCCGGCACATCCGTCATGGCCCATGAATCACAGACAGGGCCTTTTGTCCGGGGATCCATAGTAACCCGGAGACTTTCTGCCATTTCATTTTCCGGAATCAGTCCAACCGATAAAATCAGGGTATCACAGTCAATTCTCTTTTCTGTTCCCGGAACAGGCTGCATCTGTTCATCCACTTTGGCAATTTCCACACCTGTCAGCCGGTCATCCCCAAATATTTTTGTGACTGTTTCCGATAAATGAAGAGGAATATCAAAATCCTCCAGGCACTGGATCATGTTTCTGGTAAGTCCGGAAGGCTCCGGCTTCACCTCATAAACACCGAGAACATCTGCCCCTTCCAGTTTCAGCCTTCTTGCCATGATAAGGCCGATATCACCGCTTCCCAGAATCACACATCTTCGGGCAGGCATCACCCCCTGCAGATTGGTAAAATGCTGCGCTGTCCCTGCCGTATAAACTCCGGCCGGTCTTGTTCCGTGAATGGAAACCTGTTTTGCTGTACGCTCACGGCAGCCTGTAGCCAGAATCAGCGTTCTGGATGCCAGCATTTCCACTCCATTTCTGCTGACTGTCCACACCTGAAAATCCTGATCTGATTTCCGGATCTTTGTAACAAACGTCCACAGCTTCGCAGGAATTTCCAGACTGTGAAATTCCTCAATAAACCGTTCTGCATACTCCGGTCCGGACAGCTTTTCCTTGAAACGCTGCAAACCGAAGCCATCATGAATACATTGTTTCAGAATACCTCCCAGCCGTCCTTCTCTTTCGATCAGAAGAACCTGTGCCCCTTCTTTTTTTGCGGCTATTGCAGCCGCAAGTCCTGCCGGGCCTCCGCCGATAACGATCACATCATAAATCATTTTCCGTCACCTGCCTTTGTTTTCCCGAATAAAAGATAACTGTCACCGCCGCTTTTTTTCACTTTCTCCAATGGCTGGCCTGTGACCTCACTGATGATTTCCGCCACAAGAGGCATACAGAAACCGCCCTGACAGCGTCCCATTCCCGGACGTACCCTCTTTTTTACTCCATCAACAGTATATACAGGAAGAGGCGAACGCAGCGCATCCACAATCTCCCCCTTGCTGATTTCCTCACAGCGGCATATCATCACCCCGTAATCCGGTCGTTTCTGAATCAGTTTATTTCTCTGTTCCGGAGACATTTCACGAAGTCTCGGAACACCTTTTCTGTATGGATTATAGCTCTCATTTTTCTTTACCGGATGTGAAGCAGATACCATTTTTGCCGCCATTTTCGCCACATCTTTTGCAACTGCCGGAGCAGTGGTAAGCCCCGGCGACTGAATTCCTGCACAGTGGATCAGATTCTTTGTTTTTCTGCCCCGCTCAATTACAAAATCCTCCTCGAAAGTAGGAGCTCTTACCCCGGTGAAATATGTAATGATATCTCTCTGGGACAGTTCTTTAACAGTACCCTGCTGCTTTTTAAAATTATTCTCAATGCTGGATGCCTGGGTTGCAAAATTTTCCTTTTCATAAGTTTCCACTGCATCCGGACCGACCAGAAGATTATCATGAGCCGTATGGACAATCCCTCCGCCTTTTGTATGACCGGAAGTTTTTTTAAGAGTTTTCCAGGAGGCGATCCCGCCCATAAGTTTTCCGGCCTTTTTATCCAGAATGGCATTGGTTCCCCGCCTGGGGTGAATAGAATAAAATCTGTCCCCTGCCATTTCAGCCACATCTTCTGCAAAAACTCCGGCAGCATTGATTACGATCTCCGGATAGATCCGTCCTCTGTTGGTAAGCACACTTCTGATTTTTCCGCCTTTTACATCCATAGACAAAACCGCTGTATTCAAAGCCACCTCCGCCCCGTTCTGCACAGCGTTTTCTGCATAGGCAATGGTAAGACCATAGGGGCAGACGCTTCCTGCCATATTGTTATAAATTGCAAATTTCATATCCGGATTCAGATGGGGCTCCCGCTTTCTGAGAGTTTTTCCTGAAATCACCCGTGTATCGGAAACACCGCACATGTATTTTCTCTGACATGCATAAAGATATGCGGGAAGCAGCTCGCTCCAGTGCATCATACCCACATACTGACCGCATCTTTTAAAAGGTACGTCCAGCTCTTTGCAGATTTTTCCATACATCCGGTTTCCGGCAATCACGTAATGCTGTTTCAGAGTTCCTTTTCCAAGATCGATCCCCGGATGAACTTCTCCGTCATTGCGACCGGAAGCATGCATGGCAACATCACTTTCTTTTTCTGCCAGAAGTACATCCAGTTTCCATTTCATCAGTTCTCTGGCAATACTGGCGCCTGAAATTCCGCCGCCGATCACCAGAACATCCGGTTTTCTGCCTTCCAGGGCCTGATCCTGAATATGGGGAAGTTTCATTTTGGGAAGCTCTGTATTTTCCAGCTTCAGATTATTGATTACATGATATCTTCGCCTTTTATCCACGCATAAAGAGCAGGCTCCTACAATATCCTCCCATTTTTTCAGAGTTCCGGACAGAACTATATTTCCATCCTTCTCAGTTACCCGGATACTGTTTCCGTAGATGCTCCGTACCTTTTTTTGAAGCTTCTGACAATCCACTCATATCCCTTCTTTCACAAGTCGGTCGTATGTACGACTTTTTCTTTTATAGTATCACATTTTTATGCAAAGTCAACAAAAACATGATACATTTAATCACTTTAATATAAAATATATCCACATTTTTTTCATAAAACAATGCTCTGAATCCGCATCCGGAACATTCTTTTTCCTTTATGTTTATGGACAAAACACCCAAAACACGTTACAATAAATGAACAGTAATCAACTATTTTCAGGAGGTAACTTAATGGCCGCACCCAGAAAAGAAGATGTCCGCAGTCTGATCGTCAGTACCGCCGAAAAACTTCTGGAAGAAAAACCCTTTTCTGAGATTTCTCTTTCTCAGCTTGCATCTGAAGCAGGAATATCCAAGGGAACTCTCTACTATCATTTTAAAAACAAAAATGAACTGTTATTTGCGATCACAGACAAATATCTGGACGAGCAGTGGACAGAGCTTTGTCAGTGGACGGATAATGCAGATAAAGATACTTCCCTTCACCGTCTTGTCCGTTATGTTCTGGAACGCGACGTAGCCGGTGTCAAACTCCGCCTGCCTCTTTTTTATGATGCTATGATCGGCAATGAGGAAATAAGAACTCATCTGATACGCCGCTATCAGTGTTTCGCTTCTCTGATCGCCAAAAAAATTTCAGAGCGTACAGACAAGGTTTCAGGCGAATATTTTTCCTGGCTTCTTCTCCTTCTTTCTGACGGTCTTTCCATGCATCAAACAATACAGAACGATCACCTTGATACAGAAAAATTTATCAGTCAGACCGCCGCTTATATTGAACAGTTCTTTCCGAAAAAATAAAAAGAGCGCTGATCACATTTTTCCTGTAAGCCTCAATGGTCTGAGTTCAGTTTCGACCATTGAGGAACCGGTATATGTGAAGCGCTCTTTTCTTTTAACAATATTTCCTGTACAGCAGCAGTTCCATATAAAACCTTTGTTTTCTTATTCCATCCTCAGCCTCTCAACAATGCTCTGTTTTTCCAGATTTCTGAAGCAGCAACAGGGAATCAGAACTGCAAAGATCAAAAGCAGAGGCGTGCAGATAAGTAAAGGCAGAAGGGTAAAACGGAAAGTAGTAAAACCTCCCTCCACCATAGCCCGGATCACAACTCCCACTGCAAAAGAGCTGAGAACATAAGACACGATCAGGGTGATCCCTGCATAATAGAACCCAAAAAAAGTGCAGCCAGGAGAAGCACTCCCACCCACACTACAGTGATCTTTTTTTCTTTCATTGCGCCCCTCCTGTCCATATATATCCCATACCGCGCACAGTTTTTATATAAGTATGAGCTTCATCCTCAATTTTTCCCCGAAGACGGTTCATGGTCACAGTCAGAGTATGATCGTCAATGAAATTTCCTCCTGCATCCCAGAGCTGTTCCAGGAGGTTTTTTCGTGGCAGAATGTTCCCCGCGTTTTCTGTCAGAACCTTCAAAAGCTTATATTCATTTGGTGTAACAGGCAGCCGTTCCTTTCCCCTGACTGCAGTCAGCGTCTTAAAGTCAAGAAGAAGGAAGCCGTCGCTCCACTGATTTTTATCTGTGTTCTGTTCCTTCTTCCCCCTGCGGAGCGCAACTTCGACTCTCCGAAGAAGAATGTTCATATTAAAAGGCTTTGTCACATAATCCTCTGCCCCCAGATCAAATCCGTTCAGCACATCTTCCTCCAGATCATTTGCTGTCAGAAAGATCACCGGAAGCTGCGGTTTCTTATTTTTGATTTCCCTGCACAGTTCAAATCCATTTCCGTCCGGCAGATTTACATCAAGAAGCACAAGAGCAAATTCTTCATTTTCCAAAAGCTGGACTGCCTTTCTGACTGTATATGCCGCTACAGTCAGATAGCCGCCGGCATCCAGCTCAAAGCACAGGCCTGCGCTTAATGCAAGGTCATCCTCCACTACAAGTATTTTCATTTTTCTGTCCATTCCTTTTTCTTTTTAATATCTGTTTATCAAATTTTATGTCCGTCCGTTATTTACATCAAACCGGAAACAAAGCCTTACCCGGCAGATATAAATCCTTCCAGATCCAGCTTATTTTTGTCAGACAAACAAAAGCACTCTCACAAGTCCCAGTATCAGAAGATGTACCGGATAAAACCAGTAAAAAAACCACTTGGAAAAATTCCTGTGTGTTTCTGCCCTTTTACCGTTATAAAACCGCAGGATACAGATACCTGCCGTAGCCGGTCCTGCCATACTCAGAATCGTACAGAGTATATTTATGTCCATAGAAAATCTTCCAAAGCCGCCCAGGAAATTGAATGCCCCGAATACCAGAGTTCCTGTCAGGAATGCCCTTTTAAGCTTTCTGTGATCCCTGCCTGCATTCACAAAAAGAATGGTAAACGCAGGCGCAAGAACTGCCCAGTCACAGAACAGAGACAGAAGAATCAGCCCTGCCAGAGCAAGATTTCTGCTTAGAGGATTGATGATCTCTCTCATGGCTTTTATGATCAGAAAACATAAAAACAGCGTAAACAGCATATCCATTCCCGCAAAGCCTATGATTCCTTCCTCTGTCATGGCCAGACAATAGGGAATCTCCGAGATCACAGCAAACAAGAGCAGCCTCTGTCCATATTTTTTCGGAGATCTTGTATAAGTCATTCCCTCCACCAGGAAATAACACATCACAGGCGCAGTAAAATATCCCACGGCTGTTAATATCTCAGCCAATACAGTCCCTGATTCCAGAAAAATAAAGGAAACATGGTTCAAAAGCATGGTGATCATGGCAATATATTTAATCGTGTCCCGGTTCATTTCTCTTTTTTCTGTAAGATTTCTGCTGTCCGTCATTCAGCTTCCCCCAGAAACAGCTCATTTTCTTTTCTTGTTTCAAACAGCTTTGCCATTTTCTTTTCTGCTGCAAAAAGAACCACTTTATTCAGGCTGCGTGCATGTTTCGGACAGACCGCAATACATCGCATACAGGAGATACATTTCTCTTCATCCACCTTCTTTACATTATTCAGGTCAATAGCGCCCACCGGACAGAGCGCCGCGCACCGTCCGCAGGAATTGCATGCTTTTCCCGGCTTCGGAATAAAAGGAATCGTCCCCAGCTCTTTGTAAGGATGATTTCCCGGAACACTGAGCTCTCCTGTTTTTTCCTGATGTTCCAGATATTCTCTGACCCTTTTTCCAAACTCCCGGAGTTCTTTCTGATCTGTTTCATCTGGTCTTCCCGCTGCAAATTTATGCATAATGGAATGTTCTGCAATGGCTGCCACTGCCGCTGCCGGGACAAATCCTGCCTTATCAGCCACATCTTTTAATTCAATCAGCGTGTCCTCATACGCCCTGTTTCCGTAAACGCATACCAGAACCGCCCGGGCCTGATTTCCTTTCATCATTCCAAGCCTTTTTGCAGCCTCCTGAGGAACTCTTCCCCCAAAAGAAGGAACTGCAATAAAACAGATATCCCCGCTTTTAAATACATGTCTGCTGTAATCTTCCTTTTCCGGCAAAAGACTTATCCTTCTTTTTTCGCCGTCCATTGCTTCCGTCAGAAGTTCTGTTACTTTATCGGTTCCCCCTGTGGGGCTGAATGTGATCTCATACACTGCCATCATGGTGTCCTCCTTATTTTTTGTCGAATATTATTATACTGCAAACAAATTCCCCGTTCAATCGGAATCCTGTTGAATTTGACTGTTCACTTTGTATTTTTGTATTTTTAAAAGAACCCGAAAGAAGTTTTGAAATTGCTCTTGACAGAAACTGTCAAACAGTGCTACTTTTTACAGGGAAACGAAAAACAAAAATCTAATGATGAGGTGTGAACACATGCAGAATTTAAAACCGATCAAAGAAGGTAAGGTACGCGAGATCTACGATAACGGCGACAGCCTGATCATGGTTGCAACTGACCGCATCAGCTGCTTTGACGTAATTCTGAACAACGAGGTTACCAAAAAAGGCACTGTCCTTACACAGATGTCTAAATTCTGGTTTGATATGACAGAAGATATTCTGCCAAACCACATGATTTCTGTAGATGTAAAAGATATGCCGGAATTTTTCCAGAATGAAAAATATGACGGAAAATCCATGATGTGCAAAAAGCTGAACATGCTTCCTATCGAATGTATTGTCCGCGGCTACATTACCGGCAGCGGCTGGGCAAGCTATCAGGAAAACGGCACAGTCTGCGGCATTAAACTGCCGGAGGGCCTGAAAGAATCTGACAAGCTTCCTGAACCAATCTACACACCATCCACAAAAGCTGAGATCGGAGATCATGACGAAAACATTTCCTTTGAACAGAGCGTTGATCATCTGGAAAAATACTTCCCCGGAAAAGGCCGCGAGCTTGCTGAAAAGCTTCGTGACAACACCATTGCTCTGTACAAAAAATGCGCAGAATACGCACTCAGCAAAGGAATCATCATTGCAGATACAAAATTTGAATTTGGTCTTGACGAAAACGGAAACATGGTGATCGGTGATGAAATGCTTACACCGGACAGCTCCCGTTTCTGGCCTGCTGACGGATATGAACCGGGACACGGCCAGCCTTCCTTTGACAAGCAGTTTGCCCGCGACTGGCTGAAAGAAAATGACGGTCATGACTGGACTCTTCCTCAGGAGATCGTTGACAAGACTATCGACAAATATCTTCAGGCATATGAAATGCTTACAGGCGAAAAACTGAAATAAATCTTCTGACGAAAAAAACACTGTGCAGCAGCTCTTTTACTGAGTGTCTGTACAGTGTTTTTCTTATACAGGCTTCTCCTGGATCTGTGAAACCTGCTGCATTTTATTTTGTTCTTTTTCCAAGCTCCCAGAAAGCTACCGCGCTGGCAGCTGCCACATTCAGAGAATCCACCTGATGAGCCATGGGAATACGTACTGTATAATCGCAACCGGCAATAGTACCGGCAGCCAGACCCTCTCCCTCTGTGCCAAGGATCACTGCCAGCTTTTTTTCTGCCTGCAGTTCCGGAGAATCAATACTGACCGAATCCTCGCAAAGAGCCATGGAAACTGTTTTAAATCCCATACCGGCTAAACAGCCCATCCCCTTTTCCGGCCAGTCCTTTTTTCCAAATCTGGTCCAGGGAATCTGAAACACAGTTCCCATACTGACTCTGGCAGCTCTCCGGTACAGGGGATCGCTGCATCCTGCAGTCAGAAGAACCGCATCCATATTCAGGGCTGCCGCTGACCGGAAGATTGCTCCCACATTTGTGGGATTTACCACATCTTCAAGAATGACAATGCGCTGTGCGTCTGCGCAGATGGTTTCCGGAGGCAGGAGCTCTTTTCTTTTCATGGCGCACAGCATTCCTCTGGTAAGGGCAAAGCCGGTCAGCTGTGTCAGAAGCTCCTGTGTGGCTGTATAAACCGGAATGTCCGGAAATTTTTCTGTAAGCTCTCCTGCCGGACCTTTTAACTCCCTTTTTTCTGCCAGAAAAGAAACCGGACAGTATCCTGCCTGAATGGCTCTCTCGATCACTCTCGGGCTTTCCGCAATAAAAAATCCGGGCTTTGGCTCACAGGCTCTTAAAAGCTGTACCTCCGAAAGCCTTGCATAAACATCCAGCTCCGGGCTCTGAAAATCTTTGATCTCTATTATCCTGTTCATAACTATTCCTCTGTATTTTTTTTGTGACCGGGCTTTTTTTACCTTCAGAGTTCTCAGATAAGATTTTTGTTCCGGCGTGATCCGGTAACTTTCGCAGGATTTCTGAATGGCCTTGTTGTGAGTCCAGTCATCCAGCCTTTTCGCCTCTATATAGGGCAGCGCTTTTTCATACTGCTTTGCAAGAGCTGTGGCAAAATACCAGGCGATCATCATATTCACATAGTACTCCTGAGAGCGGATACCTGCAGCAAGCTCCAGGTACTCTTCCCTGAAATCTTCATCCAGAAAGTGCTGCATCAGCATCCCGATTCCATAGCGGACCGTATAGGTTTCATCCGATGAAATCCAGCGCCGCACCGATACCAGAAGCTGCTCTTTATGCTTTTTAAATATCTTAGGAGACATCATATCACAGGTAGCCCAGTTATTTATATATGGAAGAAATTTTTCAACTTCCTCCACGCACCTTTCAAAATCCTTTATCTGCTGGATCAGAAAAGCATGAACATTATTTTCCTCAAAATACTTATGAGGCAGGTCGTTAAAAAAGCTGCTGATGTCCTCTTCCTTTGCCAGTGTTCTGGCATATTTTCGCAGAACCGGAACCCGGATCCCGATCACAGTTTCCTTATCCACAGTGGGCATCAGCTTTGCGTGGAAATCCCGGTAAGGAAGGTCCTGCATTTCCAGAAGCTCTTTTCTTATCTTTTCTGTCAGATGTTTATCCATAATCTCCCTCTTTCTGTACTTTTCTGAAGCTGAAGCGTGATTTTCCTGCTGCGTCTGCTCATGTTCCGAAAAATGGCATAATTCAGAACTCTTAAATATCCGGTTATGGATTTTCGCTGGATTCATCCTGCGTTTTCTGTCCCGGAGCATGAAATGTTTTTATCATACCATGGATATAAGACTCAATGTTCGCATTACTCAGTCTCGTTCAATATCCAGGCTTATCCTCTCTCTGGATTCATCCTGCGTTTTCATCCCGGATTCATTAAGTGTTTCTATTATACCATGTTCTTTGTCCTGCTCAAAGTATTTTGCATCAGAAAAGGCAGATATAAAAGCAGGAACAGTCTCGTCCCACTCCTATATCTGCCGTCACAGAGATGTATCAGTCTCTCTTATGTTTCTGGGCTTTAAAAAAGCTCTTTGTTTCCTTTACCACTACGCCGCTTAACGCAAACATGGCGATCATATTCGGGATTGCCATCAGACCATTGAAGATATCCGCAATGGTCCATACCGCGCTTACCGTCATATAAGGACCGATAAATACTGCAAAAATATAAAGCCAGCGATATGCAAGGATTGTTTTTCTGTTTCCCTTTGTAAGATATTCCAGGCATCGTTCACTGTAATAATCCCATCCCAGAATCGTAGTAAACGCAAAGAATACCAGACACACCATCAGTACAAAGGAAGCCACCTGCGGGTGAATGGGAAGTCCATGCTGAAATGCATAGGTAGTTACCTGTACGCCTTCCAGACCTTCTACCTGCCAGGCGCCTGTCAGCACAATGGAAAGTCCTGTCATTGTGCAGATCACAATGGTATCAATAAAAGTACCTGTCATACTTACAAGTCCCTGACGCACCGGCTCTTTTGTCTGCGCTGCCGCTGCCGCGATAGGAGCGCTTCCAAGTCCCGCCTCATTGGAAAAAATACCTCTGGCAACACCCTTCTGCATTGCCACGATCATACTTCCAACAACGCCTCCTGTTACCGCTGCCGGATTAAAAGCGCCGTTTACCACTGTCACAACTGCTGCCGGAACTTCTCTGATATGAAATAAAATCAATGCGATACTGAATCCAAAATAAATAACTGCCATAAAGGGTACAATAATCTGGCTGACTGTAGCAATTCTCTGAAGTCCGCCGATCAGAATCGCAGCCACACAAAATGCCAGGATCAGTGAAGAAATCACAACTGCCCAGGAGTACTCGCCCAGAAACGGAATGGTGACGCAGTTTGCTTTCTCCGGATCAAAAAAGTTCTGGATCGCGCTGGAAATACCATTTACCTGACTGAAGGTTCCGATTCCGAAAAGGCCTACACATACACCGAAAAATGCAAACATCTTTCCAAGCCATTTCCATTTGGCACCCATTCCCCGTTCAATATAGTAAAAAGGACCGCCAAGGCTGTGACCGTCTGCCGCCACAACCCGGTATTTCACTGCCAGAAGTCCTTCTGCGTATTTGGTTGCCATTCCAAAAAAAGCAGCCAGGATCATCCAGAAAAGGGCTCCCGGGCCTCCCGTGCACACTGCAGTTGCCACTCCTACGATATTCCCTGTTCCAATGGTAGCGCTCAGCGCAGTACAGAGAGCTGCAAAGCTGGATATTTCACCACTTCCGCCCTCTTCATTTTTGAACATCCATTTTAATGCCAGAGGCAGGCGCCGGATCTGAAGAAGGCCCAGACGGACAGTAAGAAGTACGCCGCCAGACATGATCAGGATCATCAGAGGTACGCCCCAGACAAAATCATCTACAGCTACAAGTATTTGATTCATCATACTCCACATGGTAAAAAATGCTCCTTCTGTATAAAATTTTACAGCCTTGGGATTAAAATTAAGATCATTTCTGAAAAGAGATAAAAAGACATATAGAAAAATGTTCTGCTTTAAGATAGCATACTCTGTCCTTTTGCCTGAGAGATTCAAGACGTCTTCTGCGTCATTTGCACCTTCGGCCTCTGTTTTAGAAACAGATGTCTCCAGAGAAACGATCCATCTGCAGTTTCTGCCCGAAATACGGGTACCTGAGAGTTTTACTCCTTCGGCGGGCCAAAAGCCTCTTTCCTGCAGACTTCATCTCGTTATTGCTGTTGCTGCGCTATAGTATAACGTTAATCTTTTGATTCGTCAATAGTTTTTTTATTTTATATTCCTTCGCAATGTGATTTCCGCTTAACATTCTGCTGCTGTATTCTCACTCTGAACCTTTTCTTTTTTTCTGTCAAAGCTGGCAAAGAATCCTGCGATCAGAGTTCCTGAAATCGAATGCCATACACAGGATACAGCACAGATCACAGCTGACTGCGGAGCGCTTGCAAACTGCGCTGTTGTAGTAGCAAGATTGGTAGCAAGACCTGCATTCTGCATTCCCACTTCAATAGAAATCGTTCTCTTTTTGGAGGTATTCATTCCAGTAAGCTTACCTGCTCCATATCCCAGAAGATATCCCAGACCATTGTGAAGAAGAACTGCCACAAAGATCACCACACCGGAGGTAAAGAAGTTGGAGCCCTGAGAAGAAATAACTCCGCCTACCACACAGGCAAGTCCCAGAACGGCAACGCCGGGCATTACCTTCTGAATCTCCTGAAAAGCTTTTTTCTTTCCAAGGAAACGATTTAACAGAAATCCCAGTCCCACCGGAAGAATCACAGTCTCAATAATGGAAACAAACATGGGAAGACCTTCTACGTTGATCTTTGTTCCGCTTGCAAGGAAAGAAACAAGAAGCGGAGTCATAATCGGGGATAACAGTGTGGATACTGTTGTCATTCCTACAGAAAATGCCACATCTCCTCCGCAGAGATAAGACATAATGTTGGAGGAAACACCACCTGGGCAGCAGCCTACCAGGATCAGCCCCAGAGCGATGGCATCCGGAAGCTGCAGTACTCTGCTGATCCCAAAAGCAAGAAACGGCATGATCAGATACTGCGCTGCCGCACCGATACAGATATCAAGAGGACGCTGCGCCAGGATCTTAAAATCCTCTGCTGTCAGTGTCAGACCCATGCTGAACATGATAATACCGATAATCATAGACTGACTGGTAAACTTATTTCCAACCATATCTGTAAACAGCTGATAATTGACCCAGCCCATCAGCTGCGGAACCAGAAAAGTAACTACTGCGATTGCAATCACTACCGCAGAAGTATAATCTGATAAAAATTTGCCTGCTTTTTGTAACGTTTTCATAATGCTTCCTCCATTCTTTGCGCAAGCACCAAAAAATCCCCTCCGGCTACTGCCGGAAGGGACGAATAGAATCCGCGGTACCACCCTGTTTCTGCATTGACTGCAGCTCTCACGTACTTTCATACGTTTTCCCTGTAACGGGGGATTCCGGCATGACTTACTGTTGTTTCAGTCAGCTCCTTCGAGATGATATCCATCCTCCCTGGTATATCTGCTTTCACCGGACACAGACTCTCTGAAATACCATTACGGAACACAGACTTGTTCTCTTCATTGGATTTTGGTGCTTTATCACATTAATTTGTTATTATGATAGATATTATAATCCTATTTTTTCAAAAGTCAAGAACTTTTTATTATTATTTCTGTGGAAAGATTCCCTTAAAGAGTGCGTATTACTTCTACAACGTTCTGTTTTTTTAATGTACTCAGTGAAACCTTCACCGTTCCCCAGATCACACCAAAAGACACTGCAACAGTAATCAGCACCGCACCCCAGGGCATATGAAACCTGATGGGGAAAACCATTTTTACGCAGTATCCTATAACCATGACGATCAGCATTCCCACAGGAAGCCCTATAGCCAGCGCCTTTCCTGAACAGAGAATACTCTCTGTATTTAACATCTTTTCCAGAGATTCCGAAGTCATTCCCACGCTCTGCAGTACAGCCAGCTCCCTTGCCCTTGTTTTGATCTGAAAACTGACTGCGCTGATCACATTCAAAATCCCAATCAGTCCCAGCAGGAATACAAACGCATAGATAAAAAAGGATGCCAGTACAATGGCAATGTTCATAAATTTTGAATAGTCCTCAGCTCCATATACCCGGCTGACATATCCCGCTTCCCCGTAGTCCATGCCATTCTGCGGAAAATAAGTTTCCAGAACCTGTCTGGCGTACTCCATATATCCGTTTTCATCCTCAGGCGTTGTCATCCAGGTATATCCTCTTACCTCCCCGCTGGGAACAACAATACGAACCGGATTTGTATTAGGGTAAAGAAGCTGTTTGGGAATCTCCTTCAAACTTAAAACAGCATCAATTTTTATGTCCTGACTGCTTCCGTCTGCTTTTTCCAGCTTCAGAGAAGTAATGGATGCCGGAAACGGCTCAATATGTTTTTCTGTTCCGCGGTCATTATACTTATAATCATTCAGCAGCAAAATTCCGCCATACTCCACACCGGCCTGTTTACACAGTTTTCTGTAATGTTTTTCATCCAGTATGATCCTCTCCACATCCAGAAGCATCTCTCCGTGTTCTTCTGTAATTTCTTCTTCCAGCGCCTTCTGCATTTCCGAAGTGAGATCCTCAGCACTTAAAGGCGCATCATAGGTTGCGTAATCCACTCCGCTTCCATATACTTCTGTCCCTTCATACTCGGAAAGCCTGGCTGAAATTTCTTCCGCAAGCTCTGAGCTGATCAGCTGTGCATGTTCTTCCCTCCGTCCGGTTTTCGGATTGGTGGTATATTTACGGTTTGCTGTATAATCGGCAATCACTGAATATCCATAATCAAAAGTCATATATTCCCGGATCCCATCTGCAATCTCCTTCAGGCCGCTCATGGAAACAAATAAAATCATACTGACAGCCAGGGCCATAACCGCAGACTTCATCTGTTTTCGATTGGATGCCACATTTTTATGTGCAAGCTGATATTCAATCCTTGTTTTTCCGTTAATCTGTATTTTTGTATGAACATCCATTTTATCTCTTGTTTCCCCGCCGTTTCTGAGACAGTCAAGAGCAGAGATTTTCATGGTCCTTTTTGCCGGAAGCATAGCGGCAAAAAACACCGTAACACCTGAGATCAGAACAGATACCAGAAGAGCTGCCGGAGAAAAAACAAAGGACAGGCTGAAATTTACCTGCTTGATCATTATTCTTACCAGAGTGTTCATCTCTTCCATAAACTGATTTGAAATTCCAACTCCCACAAAGCTTAAAAGATATCCCAGCACAACTCCCAGAGGAATTGCCACAATACACAAGATCAGACATTCATACATGATGGTTTTATATATCTGCTCCTTTGTTGCCCCCACACATTTCAGGGTGCCAAACTGAGCCACCCGTTCATTGGCGCTCATTCGGAAAACATTGGAGATCACAATCACAGACATTGCAATGATCAAAGCGCCCAGAATCGCCGCCGGAATCAGCAGAAGCAGGGTATAGGCTCCTTCAAACTCTCCATAATCCTCCCCCAGAAATCCCCGGACCATAGTATTTCCGCTTACTGCAAAATTGATCACTGCAGTAAGAAGAGCTGTGGATAGGCTGATTGCGGCAATGGTGATCACAGTTCTGGATTTTTTCCTTTTAATCTGGCTGTAGGCCAGTGCACACAAAATATTCATCCCCGGATCACCTCATCTCTAATGATCCTTCCGTCACTGATCGTAAGGATCCGGTCTGCCTGCAGCGCAATATTTTCATCGTGAGTGATCAGGATCAGCGTCTGACCGGCTTTTCGGTTGGCAGCCATAAGAAGCTCTATCACTTCCCTTCCGGATCTGCTGTCAAGATTTCCTGTAGGCTCATCCGCAAGAATAAAAGCCGGATCATTAATAAGTGCTCTTCCAACCGATACCCTCTGCTGCTGACCTCCGGAAAGCTGTCCCGGAAGATGCTTTCTCCTGTGGGATAATCCTGTCATTTCCACGATCCGATCCAGCTTCCCTGCATCCGGCTTTCTCTGATCCAGAAGACAGGGCAGCATGATGTTCTCATCTACTGTCAGATTGGGGATAAGATTATAGAACTGATATACAATGCCAATATTTCTGCGCCTGAAAATAGCCATTTCGCTTTCATTCATGTCAAAAATCTTTTTTCCGTCAATCACAACGCTGCCGGAGGTAGGACGGTCAATTCCTCCGATCAGATTCATAAGAGTGGATTTTCCCGATCCTGACGCTCCAACAATGGCAATAAATTCACCTTTTTTAACCTGAAAGCTCACATGGTCAAGAGCAGTCACCTGATTTTCTCCGCTGCCGTAAATTTTAGTCAGCTCTTTTACTTCCAAAACTTCCATATATTACCTCTTTTCTCATTTTTTCGGCCATAGCTTGTCCTGACCTCTTTCATATTCATGATAAATAAGAAAAGTGACTCTTCCGTGACTATTTATAAAATTTCATGATAAATGTGGTGCCTGTTTTTTCTAAACCGGAATGTACTTCAATTTCTCCGTTCTGAGCCCTCATAATGGAAAGAGCCAGAGGCAGCCCGATTCCATATCCGTTTTCTTTCCGCGTCCCCTCAAATCTCCGGAACAGTCCTGCAATCTGATCTTTTTTCAGTCCTTTTCCATGATCTGTAACAGATATCCAGCTATAGATGGGATTCTCTCCGGAATCTATCAGAATTTCACTGTTTTCCTCAGAACACTCTGAAGCATTTTTTAAAAGATTGATAAGAGCCTCTGTCGTCCATTTTCTGTCACAGACAAGCTGTATATCTTCTTTTAATCTCACAGTCTGATTTCGGATATCCAGCATGATCTCCACAGATTCCAAAGCATGATCCAGAAGCTCCCCTGTCTGCACCTTATCCTTATGGAAATTCACGTTCCTGGAATCAATTTTTGCCATTTTCAAAAGCGCCGTTACCAGCCACTCCATATGACGTACTTCCTTTTTGATGCAAAAAAGAAATTCTTTCTGCCTGTCCTCCGGGGCATCCTCCATAAGCTCAGTCATAAGAAGAATGGAAGAAACCGGTGTTTTCAGCTGGTGGGAAATATCAGATAAATATTCTGACAGATGTTCTTTTTCTTCTATCGCGGCGCTTTTCTGCTCTCGCTCCAGATTCAGCAGTGTATAAATATCATTTTTAAAAATACTCCAGGGGCCTTCCTTTTCATCCCTTGGGTCAAAGCTTTCTCCCTCAAGGGCTTTCTGGATCCCCTCTGAAAGCTCCAGAATTTCTTTTTTACTGATCCACACGATACCCGATCCCCCTGACTGTTGAAATCTGAACAGCATCTCCCAGCTTTTTCCGCAAACGCTTCACATATACAGTCAGGGTGTTATCTTCCACAAAATCACCACTGATATCCCAGATCCGTTCCAGAAGCTGCTCCCTTGTAAGAAGAATCGAGGGATTTTCCGCAAAAATAAGCAGCAGCCGATATTCCAGCGCTGTCAGTAAAATCTGCTGATCTTTTACAAATACTTTTCCTGCATTTGCATCAATCACAGCATCCCCGAGCCTTATAACCTGCTGTTCCTCTGTTTTTATATTCAGTATCCTTCTGATCCGGACCATCAGCTCCCTCATTCGAAAAGGCTTCGTAACGTAATCAGCAGCGCCGTTTTCCAGAGTATGGACAATTTCATCCTCATCATCTACCACAGTCAGATAGATCACCTGGGTCTGTTCTGCCTGAAGCTTTTGTCCGATTTCCTTGCCCGCCCCGTCCGGAAGCTGCATGTCCAGAACAGCAAGGTCAAAATGAACTGCTTCTGATACTTCAAAGGCTTCCGCAACGCTCCTGCACTGCGTCACAAAATAACCCTCTTTTTCCAAAGCATAGCTCAGCCCTGCCGCAATGGAAGGATCATCCTCCACTATCAGTATTCTGTACATCATAATTCTGCCACCTCTGTTATCTTAATGGTTTTCCAATATGCGTCTTTCTGAAAATACTTTCTGATTTCCTCTTCATCCTGATCAGGAACAGCTTTCCAAAATTTATATATATTCATTATTATCCCCTTTTCATCTTTGCAGCTATCAACAAACAAATTTAATTGTATCAAGCCGCCGGCGCCACGGCTAGCCCTAATTACGTGAAACCGCCACTTTTTTTCATAAATAACAGCAATTCTTGAATATATCTTTTTTGTCCCTTCTAATTGTCACTGAACCTTTTTTGTGCTATGATAAATCCAGATTATTTCTTCACCTGTTCACAGCGGTGCAATACTGTTCTGCGAACAGAATTTACATCTCAGAAAGGACTGAAAAACATGAGCGATTACAGGCTTGAAACCAAGTGCCTCCATGCAGGCTACACTCCTTCCAAAGGAGAACCGTGTGCGCTTCCGATTTATCAGAGCACTACTTTTAAATATGATACTACAGACGAAATGGGACAGCTTTTTGACCTGAAAGCCGAGGGTTATTTCTATACCCGCCTTCAGAATCCCACCAATGACGCCGTTGCTGCAAAAATCGCACAACTGGAAGGCGGTGTTGCAGCTCTTCTCACCTCTTCCGGACAGGCTGCAAACTTTTATGCAGTTTTTAATATCTGCGAGGCAGGAGATCACGTGGTAGCAGCCTCCACCATTTACGGAGGAACCTTTAATCTTCTTGCTGTTACCTTCAAAAAACTGGGCATTGACTGTACCTTTGTAGACACAGACGCTTCTGCAGAAGAAATTGCAGCTGCCTTCCGTCCTAACACAAAGGCTCTTTTTGCAGAAACCATTGCCAACCCGGCCCTTGTAGTTCTGGACATTGAAAAATTTGCCAATGTTGCTCACCAGCACGGAGTTCCTCTTATTGTGGACAATACCTTTGCCACTCCTGTCAACTGCCGTCCCTTTGAGTGGGGCGCTGATATCATCACCCACTCCACCACAAAATATATGGACGGTCACGGACTTCAGGTAGGAGGTGCGATCATTGACAGCGGAAACTTTGACTGGGAAGCCTACGGTGACAAATACCACGGTCTTACCCAGCCGGACGAGTCTTATCACGGAGTTGTGTACACAAAGCAGTTTGGAAAAAAAGCCTATATCACCAAAGCAACCTCTCAGCTTATGAGAGATCTTGGTTCCATCCCTTCTCCTAATAACTGCTTCCTTCTGAATATCGGACTGGAAACACTTCCTCTGCGTATGGAACGCCACTGCAGCAACGCACAGAAAACAGCTGAATTCCTTGCGTCACATGAAAAAGTTTCCAAAGTCATTTATCCGGGGCTTCCGGGAGACAAATACCATGCCCTTGCAGAAAAATATCTGCCAAACGGCTCCTGCGGTGTGATCTCCTTCGAGCTGGAAGGCGGACGCGAGGCAGCAGTCCGTTTCATGGACAGCCTGGAACTTGCCAATATCTGTACTCATGTTGCTGCCTCCAAGACTATGGTTCTTCATCCTGCAAGCCACACTCACCGTCAGATGAATGATGAACAGCTGCGGGAGGCCGGTGTTTCTCCGGGAATGATCCGACTGTCTGTGGGAATTGAACATATTGATGATATTCTTGCTGATCTTGAAAAAGCTCTGAAAAATGCCTGAATAATCATATAATAGTTTTCCAGGGTATCGGAAAAGACTGATAAGCTATGATTCTTCATAAGAACACAGTTTATCAGTCTTTTTTGTTTCCGGAAAAGCCGCAGAATTTTTCCGGATGTCAGATGATATTTTTACAGACTTCCTTCCACCCCTACGAGGACCCCTCCGCTCTCTGCATAATAACTGCAGAGTCCTCTGGCTTCATAAATAAGGATCTCTGCCTGGGGGAAGCGTTCCTGAATCAGAGTTTTCAGTTTTTCTGCAAGAGAAAGGTTATCTACATGGCTGATCCGTATTTTTCCTTTTCGAAATCCTGTTTTCGTAATCTCGTTTAAAAATTCTTCCACTACCTTTTTTCTTCCTCTGCATTTTGCAGAAGGCTCCAGGGTTCCCTCTTCGCTGGCTGTTCCAAAGACACTGATTCCCAGTACCCCTGCCGCTGCTGCAATCACCTTGCTGACTCTTCCGTTCTGGGCAAGATTGTGCAAGGATTTCAGTGCAAAAAACAGCCTGGTTCTTTTCATATATTCGCATCCCAGCCGTACTACCTCTTCAAAGGTTTTTCCTTTTCTGTCCAGCTCTGTCAGCTTTTCCATAAGAAGTCTCAGCTCCGGTCCTGCGCTCAGTGTATCAAAAACATGGATCCTGGCTTCCGGATGTGACTGCTGATACATCTCCTTTGCCACCAGCGCTGAATTATAAGTTCCGGAAAGAGTACTTGTCATTGTTCCCACATAAATAACATCAGCCCCTTCAAAAGCATTCAGCCAGCTTTCCACCCCGGGACAGGCTGTGCATGATTTTCCCTTATAACCTGCCAGATCCTCCGTCATGCCCTTTACATCTAAATTTTCATTATCCACATAGTCTTTCACATCTGTGGAAATTGTAAGCGGAACCGCTACAAAATCCACGCCTTCCATCTGAAGCATATCACTGCAGGAATCCGCAATAAATCTTGTCATTGTACCATTTCTCCTGATTCTGTATTTTTGTCAATACCTGTCATTGTATTCTATCTCGGTACATGATACAATTTACAAAATGTTTCTTTCTGTAAGGAAATCATCGGATAAACTATAAATAAACAAATTTAAAAGCTTGCCCAAAGACATCTTCTGTCTTGTATACGTACACAGGGATATTTTTCTGTCCGTGTGCTGCGGATATTGTTGTACAAAAATCTGTATTTACTTTTTATAAGCATAAATGAACAAATTTGAAAAAAAGCACAAAATCATCACAAGTTTATCTTTATAGGATACACATATAAAGCTTAATATTTCTTTTATGTCCATATATTATAGATTCTATTGTGCAAAATTCGATATCTGCTCATTTATAATTTTATAGAAACAGGCATAATACGAGGAAATTATATGAAAAATACTGCTTGCTCCGGAAACGGATACAAAACCGCTCAAAAAACAGAACGTTCTGTTTTTACCCGGATGTGTATTGGAGAAGCAATTATTGAACTTATGCAGGATAAAGGCATGAATGGTGTAAATGTTTCTGCAATTGCCAAAAAATCCGGGGTATCCCGTATGACATTCTACTATTATTACGATTCTGTTCAGGAAGCGCTTACTGATTATATGAAAGAAATCGTTGCAGACTATTTAAAGGCACGAAAAAATACTCCCGGGCTTGGAAATTACCAGGAGTATTCTCATGTTGTTTTTTCTCTTAAATTCTTTGATCAGTACAAAACCTTTTTTCTGACTATGACACAAAACGGGCTTCATTCTATTCTCATGGACGGAATCAATGAATTTATGCTTTCCTATCTGCCAAAAGAAACTGTTCAGTCTTTATATGATATCTATTACTATGCAGGCGGTCTGCTGAACACCTTCCTGAAGTGGGAAGAAAACGGCCAGAAGGAAAGCGCGGAAGAAGTTGCCAGAATCATCTGCCAGCATACCCGGGTCTAGGCTGAAATGTGCCCGGATTCTTTACTGTCAGAGCATGGAAAAGAAACTGCATTCTGTATTTACTGGATCAGGTATACATCCGTATAATAGACACCCTTTGACTCGCCTTCCTCATGGGTTGCCACATAAATATCAATACAGTTTGTCTTAATGGCGCCTCCACAGTCCTCTGCCACATATACCTGTCCGTTTATCACTACCTGACTGCCATAAGGGATCTGGGACGGGTCTACTGCTATTGTATGGTTGGTAGTTGCGGTTACACCTGTAGACGTGATTCCATTGGCCCACGGACCGCAGCAGATACTGCACGGACAATAATGAGTGATACGGAAGGTTCCCAGCGGCTTCAGATTGGCATCTGAAGATGCCGCAACAGGAGTTCCAACCTGTACTCCATTGACTTCACTTACGTTTCCTCCTGCCTCCACTGCCTCTGCAAAAACGCCCTCTCCACTGCTTTTTGAAAGGGTTCCCGCATCCAGAGTTTTATCAATTCCCGCATCTGCAGTCTGCACCGGTTCCGGCAGATCCAGAGCGCTGGTGGGGATATACCCGGTCTGCTCCGCTCCGTTTTCGTCCTCATAGGAAATTCTGCTCCACACTTCATTTACGGTTCCTGTGCGCTTTACCTGATCAAGCTCCAGCACTTCTCCCACTACTTCTCCGTCTTTTCTTCCCGGATAATCAAGAATACTGCTGTCTGCTTTTACCTCTACCTGATCGTTCTCCGGCTGAATCTGAATATCAGCACTGAGCATCTGATTCTGTATGTAACCGATCACCTTATTCCCGTTTTTTTCCACAGAAACTTTACTCCAGTTATTGTCGCACACAGCGCTTCTGGAAACTTCATCCCCAAGGCAGACCTCTGCAAGAGCCTCTCCTTCATCGCCGGGTACTGACCGGAGAGTTGCTGCCTTGGCTGTCACATAAAGTATGTCGCTGCACGCTGCGACCTTTACAGAATTGCCCTGTCCATCGTCTGTCTCAAAAGTCTGTATGGTTTTATTTTCTTTCTGTTCTTCCTGCGTCACTGTCTGATAATCTGCCACATCCGCATAAACAGCAGTTCCCCTGAAAACCAAAATCGCTGATAACAGCAGAAGCCAGAATCTGTTTTTCATACTTTTCACCTTTTCTTTCCGGCTGCCCTGTTAAAAACTACATATTTTTACCGGCACAGCCTGTCTGTCACCTCTATGTTGTTTTATCATATCTCATTGTCTGTAAATGACCAAATATCAAGTTTCACATAGTGAAATCCGTAATATACGGACAAAAAAGAATTTTTTGCCTCTATATTTGCCTCTCAGAAAGACAAATCAGCGAGGATTTTGCTGCTTTTTAAATTTGCTCATTGATAGTTAAAAGGATAAGCCCGGTGTATGTTTTTATATGACCCACCAGCCTTTTCATTCTGCAATAGCTTACAAATCAGTATACATAAAAAATCTCTTAACTTTATATATTCATTGATGATTCAGATCTGAGTGCGATACTTCCTACAAATCATACCATAGACCTTTGTTATTTTCAATTTTCTATGTGGTGTTCACCAATTTTTAAGACTTTCATAATAATTCTTTTCTTTTCAAAACAGGGTTTTCCCGATACAATAATGCTATGAATACATCAGATAAAGAAACTTTAAAAATACAACAGAACAGATTGCCTGCAAGGCAGAAAGAAAGCAGTTCTGTCTCCTCAGACAACGTATCTTCTGCAAGATCCCAAAACAGAGTCTCCAATAACAAAGCCTCCGCTGCCAGTAAAAAAAGCGCTTCTGTTAAAAATCCCGGAGCTTCGCGCCGCCAGAAAACAGACTCCAGATCCCACCGGGAGCTTCGCGCACGCCGCAGAAAGCGCTTGAGACAAAAACAGGTACGAAAGCAGAAACTGTTTCTTGCCGCGGCATTGATCATTCTTCTGCTTGCTGTTACAGGCGGGATGATACGGTTCCGGCAGCAGCCGTCAGAGATACTTACTATTAACTCTGCCTGTAAAGCCTACCGTCAGGATGTGGAGACCATTGCCGCAGAATACGGAATGTCTGATTATACAGATCTGATCCTTGCTCTGATGATGCAGGAAAGCTCCGGCCGCGGTCCTGACGTTCTTCAGTCCTCTGAGGGCGCGTACAATAAAAAATACCCCCAGGTTCCAAATGGGATCACCGATACTTCCTACTCCATTGAATGTGGAATCCAGGAACTGAAATATGCAATGGAAAAAGCAGGCGTATCCAGCCCCACTGATATGGACAGAATCCGCCTTGCCCTTCAGGCTTATAATTTCGGCGCAGACGTTTACTTCTCCTACCTGGAAAAGAACGGTATCACCTCCTGGTCTGAAAAAACTTCAGAGGCTTTTGCCAAAATGGCCAGCGGCGAAACTGCGCGGTCTGAGGACGATCCTTTTTATGAGACTGCCGGCCCATGGGATTACGGCGATCAGAAATACCCGGAACACGTGCTGAGATATTATCATCCGTAAATCATTTTCTCCTGTCCTTCAAAATTGAGGGGGGAGGAAAAAATCACATCACTGCGGTCAATCCCTGGTAAATAAAAAAGCGGTTGGACATTCCGATTTAGTTCAGAGTATTCAACCTCTTTTCTTCATTTTTTGTTCATTTCATTTTTTCGGGTGGCAAATGGGTGGCAAACAGACTGCGCTTTATCCCTGAAATCCTGCAAAACCGCCTATTTTCGCACTGATTTGCAGTCAGGCTCCACATGGAACGACAGGCCCTGATTGATGCCGGCCGTCGGGAATTTTATCCAGACTAATATGATATATGCCAAAATATCTCCGTTTGTTTGCGGAAATATATCTGCAAATTCTGTAGTTAGACAACAATTATTGAGTTCTATAAAAATATCTGAATAGTCTACAAATCAAACTATTCAGACATTAAAAATTATAACGATATGAATATTTTATATTAATTAGTCGGCAATAAATTTCCCATACTCTTCAAACTGATGGCCAGAGTAGAAGTATTATGTAGCAATGCAGAAGTTGTCGGTCGGATTATGCCAGCCACTCCAAGTGCGATCAATGCTGCATTAATTCCAACGACTCCCCTATAATTCCCCTGGATACGATTAATCATGGCATTTGACAAGCGCTTTAGTATAACAATCTCCCTCAAATCTTCTGCTGCAATGGTTATATCTGCGATCTCTCGCGCAAGTTCTGCTCCATCGCTGATTGTAATTCCCGCATCTGAAGCTGAAAGAGCTGGCGAATCATTGATTCCGTCACCAATCATCACTACTTTTCTTCCTGCGGCTTTCTCTCTTTCAATGAAGTCTGCCTTGTCTTCCGGAAGCACTTCGGAATAATATTCATCCACTCCCACTCGTTTCGCAATGGATACTGCAGTACGTTCACTATCTCCTGTCATCATAACAATCTTGGAAATGCCTTCTTCTTTCAAAAGTCTTACCATCTCCCCGGCTTCTTCCCTGAGAGGATCTTCGATACAGATTACTGCAACCAGCTCTCCGTCAATGGCAAGAAACAGATGAGAATATTCTCCTGGAAGCGTATCGAACCGCTCCTGATATTCCGGACGAATCCGACACTTTTCATCCTCAAACACAAAATGGCTGCTGCCGATGACTGTTTTCTTCCCTTCTATATAGGAGGAAATACCGTGGGCAACAATATATTCTACTTTGGAATGCATCTCCTCATGATACAAACTTCTTCTTTTTGCAGCATCCACGACGGCTTTTGCCATGGAGTGTGGAAAATGTTCTTCCAGACAAGCAGCAATCCGCAGAGCTTCCGGTTCCGGATAATCGCCAAACACAATGACTTCTTTTACGATTGGTTTCGCCTTTGTCAGCGTACCGGTCTTATCAAATACGACGATATCTGCTTCTGCCACAGCCTCCAGATACTTCCCACCCTTTACGGTAATTCCATTCTGTCCTGCTTCCCGTATTGCAGAAAGGACTGCAATCGGCATAGCCAGCTTCAATGCACAGGAAAAATCCACCATAAGAACTGAGAGCGCTTTTGCAACATTTCGTGTCAGCAGACCAACGATAGCTGTTCCAGCCAGAGTATAAGGCACCAGACGGTCCGCCAGATGTTCCGCCTTGCTTTCCAGGTTTGATTTCAGTTTCTCTGAATCTTCGATCATTGTTACAATCTTCTCAAACCGGGTAGAGCCTGATACAGCTCTGACTACGATTTCCAATTCGCCTTCCTCCAAAACAGTTCCCGCATATACGGACTGTCCCTCGCATCTTCGTACCGGAAGAGATTCTCCGGTCAAAGATGCCTGGTTTACCATACCTTCTCCGCAAGACACTTCTCCATCAAACGGAATCACATTGCCCATATGTATGATCACCCTGTCACCCGGCAGGATATCCGAGACCGGAACTAAAATCTCCTGCTCGTCTCTTTTCAACCACACTTTTTTGATATTTAGAGACATGCTACGTGCCAGATCCCCTACGGATTTCTTATGGGTCCATTCCTCCAGCAATTCTCCGATTCCCAGCAGAAACATGACAGAACCGGCCGTTTTAAAATCTCCCCTCAGTACGGACACACCAATTGCTGTTGCATCTAATACCGGAACTTCTATTTTCATTCTTGCAAGGCACCGGATCCCTTTTCCGATATATTGAAGTGCTTTCAAAGTCAGCCATGTTTTTCTCACCGGATTTGGTAAGAGCAATTTCCCTCCATAATGGAGTAATGTTTTTGTGATCAGTTTTTCCCTGTATGCAGAGTTTAAATCACGCCCGGAGCTTGAGATTACATTATCCGGAACATCTGCTTTCTCAAAATGAAACTGTTTTAATCCATGGATCAGTTCTTCCCTGTCCCCTGTATAATAGATCACAGCATCTGCGGTGCGCTCATATACTTTGACCTTTACAACATTTTTCTGTTTTTCAAGGGCCCAGCAAAGAACATCCGCCTCCGCACATGTCATCCGGTTGCGGATAACATGGATACGGAGACGGCCCTGTACTTCATGCTTGATAAGAAATTTCATCTTTTACCTATTCGTTTTCTTCCTGTTCAGACGCACCATCCTCCTGAACATCATCTTCCTGCACCTGCATTGCCTCTTCCTGCGCACGCTTTTCATTGATCTGTTGTGCTTCTGCAAGGATATCCTCTGCATTCTCCTGCACTGTTGTAACAGTCTTCATAACGCAGTCTTTTGCCCTCAGCACAGCCGCAGTACAGTTTGTATATACCTTTTTTGCGTCCTTACTGGAAAGAAGCTTTACACCCGCAGTCCCAAATACGACTCCTCCTGCAAAACATCCGATTTTTTTCAAAGTAGAATCACTAAACATCCTATGTACCTCCTGATCATTTGTGTTTATAGCCTGTATAGAATACCATCAAAAAGCAAAAGACAGACGCCCATGTCCAAAACCTATGTTGTTTCACAACCGCATCACCTCCTTCTCTATAAGACTCTGTTTTTTATAATAATACTTTCTTTTTCACCGTTCATTCCCGCTTTCTCCCATATGAAATACCACGGTCTAGCTTTGAACAGACTCAACTAAAAACCCTGCTTTTTCCACTGCGCAGATCAGAGTATCTTTCCCTATTTCACGGTCAAGGGATATCTCAGCACAACTTTTATTAATATCTACTCTGGCGGAGACTCCATTAATCCTGTTCAAGCTGTCTGTCACACTTTGTACACAATGTTCACAATGCATTCCTGTAATAAACATGGTTTTCTTTGCGATGACCGGACCCGTCAATTTCTTTTTTTTCTTTTTATTTTTGCTGCTGCAGTTTCCTCCCGCCGGACATCCGATACATTTCACTCCACTTCTTTTTGCCTTAATAAGATATGCAGCTGCACTCCCTACTAAGATCACAATAACAAGAACTGCAATCATATTTTCCATAGACCATTTCACCTCCTGATTAAAATGGTGGACAAAGTACTTCTTCTCTGTCCACCGCCGCTACAACTTTTATCCTTTATGAGTTTACAGAATGCAGGCTGTATTCTGAAGCAAACTCTTTATCTGACTTACGGATTCTCCAGAGAATAATCAAAGCAAATGCAATAACTGCGATAAGTCCCGGAATAAATGCAGTGCCAAGAGATCCTGTTGTGATCAATGTACCAATCTGATATATACCGAAAGCTACGGTATACCCTGTTGCAAGTTGGAGACAGATTCCTCCAAGCAGCCATTTTCCACTCTTCATTTCTGAATTCATCGCTCCAAGAGCTGCAAAACATGGTGGTGTGTAAAGGTTAAACATCAAATAAGCAAGAGCTGCTACCTTTGTCAGTCCCATAACAGTTGCTACTTCATTTCCACTTCCAACCAACGCCAGCTCATCTGTATCTATTAAGTTTGTGATACCGTAAACTACGGCAAGCGTACCAACTACGTTTTCTTTTGCGATAAAACCTGTTACTGCCGCTGCTGCAAGCTGCCACACTCCAAATCCAAGCGGTATGAATAAAATTGCAAACGGATGGGCAATGGATGCCAGAATAGATGTTCCTTCCGCACCTTCTTCCACAAGCCGGAACTGCCAGTTAAAACTCTGCATGATCTGTACGATCGTATTACATACCAGAATAATCGTTCCTGCTTTTACGATATATGCTTTTCCACGTTCCAGCATAGAGCCGCATGCTCTTTTCAAACTTGGAAGTTTGTATTCCGGGAGTTCAATGATAAAAAAAGATTTTCTGTATTTTTGTCCTGTAATCTTTTTCACAAGTAAAGCTCCAAGCAAAACTAAGAGAATACCCACCAGATACATGGTTGCTGAAACCCACCATGCGTCCGCAAAGAATGCACCTGCAAACAGAGCAATCACTGGGATTTTTGCCCCACATGGCATAAATGGTGTAAGCATCGCTGTGGTACGGCGCTCTCTTTCATTACGAATCGTACGGCAAGACATAACACCCGGAATCGCACATCCGGTACCGATGACCATCGGAATAACGGATTTTCCCGAAAGCCCTACTCTCTTGAAGATCGGATCCAGAACTACTGTAGCTCTCGCCATGTATCCGCAGTCTTCCAGCAGTGCGATCAGGAAATACATGACCATAACAAGCGGAAGGAAACCGACAACTGCGCCAACGCCACCGATGATACCATCTACAAGGAGTGCATACAGAAGCGGGTTTGCATTTTCCATCAGTCCGCCGACCCATCCCTGAAAAGTCTCGATCCATGCCACTAGCCAATCCGCGATCCATGTACCAAGTGTTGTCTGAGATATGTAGAATACAAGAAAGATAACTGCTGCGAAAATCGGTATCCCGATAATCTTATGTGTGATGATACTGTCAATCTTATCCTGCACGTTTTTATCCTTTGTAAAAACTTTTCTCTTTTCTACCTGCTTTACGATTCCATTTACAAACTCAAAACGCTTTCTGTCAGCCGCTTCTACTGCTGTTTTATCTTTAAAATCAATATCCGCCTGCACATAAGGTGCTTTCTGACCTTTTTCTCTTAATGCAGCCGCAGCATTTACAGTCTCTTTGAGTCCTTCATGTCCGGAAGAAGTGGAAATCGTCTTGATCACCGGACAGCCCAGCTTTTCAGACAGAATCTTCTCGTCAATTTTTGTCTGTTTCTTATTAACGATATCACTCTTATTTAGTGCGACAACTACTGGAATCCCAAGTTCCAGAAGCTGTGTGGTAAAAAACAGGCTTCTGCTCAGATTCGTAGCATCTACGATATTGATGATCACATCCGGATTCTCATTCTTGACGTATCCGCTGGTAATGCTTTCTTCCGATGTAAAAGGAGACATAGAATAAGCGCCCGGCAAATCTACCGCAACCAACTCCTCCGTTCCGTCATAATAACCTTTCCTGATCGGACTTTCTTTTCTTTCGACCGTAACACCTGCCCAGTTCCCGACATGTTCATTCCTGCCGGTAAGTGCATTGTACATGGTCGTCTTTCCACTGTTTGGATTCCCTGCAAAAGCAATCCTCATAATTCTCCTCCTTTTGATGCCTTTGTTATACACATCTTATTTTCATTAGTGTATACTAACTGCTGTGTAAAAAAAATAGTGAAAACCACCATTTTTATTATATTGAAATGGCTTTCGCCAGATCAGTATCAATATTATAACGCCCATCCTTAATGGAGACTACACAGCCACCCTTCAGATGAGAAACCACTGTAATTGGTTCACCACTGTAACAGCCAAGAGAAAACAGAAAAGATGTCAGTTCTTCATCATCTGTCAAAATTTCCTTAATGATATATTCTTCCCCTTCTTTGGCTTTTATTAAATTCATATCCACTCGCTCCTTATGGCATTTTTTACAATTATGCTTAAATATTTTTCTCATTTGACATTGTTAGTATATTCTAATTCTCGTAAGTTGTCAATAATTATTTATAGTATTTTATTATTGCTATTTTATTTTATAAATATATCTGGCTGAATACCACGAATTATGATACAATAACTATACAATTTTTATAAAAGATTCTGAATGATATAAGAGGTGACAATCTATGTATATAAATCCGTCTGGTGAAAACTATCTGGAAACTATTTTAATATTGAGCAAAAAACGTCCTGTTGTTCGTTCTGTGGACATCGCTACAGAATTAGATTTTAAAAAGCCCAGCGTAAGTGTAGCTATGAAGAAGCTGCGCACAAGCGGACATATCACAGTATCTCCGGAAGGATATATCAATTTAACTGAATCCGGGAAAGAAATAGCTACACAGATTTATGAACGCCATGTTCTTCTTTCTTCCTGGCTGGAACATCTGGGGGTTGATCCAGATATTGCCTCACAGGATGCATGCAAGATAGAACATGTCATCAGTTCTGAAAGCTTTGAAGCAATCAAAAAGCATATCAAATAATTTTTTCCTACTGCAGGCTAATTAGCATTTTAAAACCGGGAATTTTAGACTTTCCCGGTTTTATTCATAGAATCTTTTCATTCTCCATATTTAGTATTGCATTATTGATCTCTATCGTGTTTTTCATATGAAATATACCCAACAATGCCTGCAGCAAAGAAGAGTATTGCGGTTAAAAGTTGCATGCTCACCCAAAAATCAAGTCCGTCTTTTCCGAAACTGTCAAAAAATTCGTCATCCATATCAGCGATCCTACAAACCACAATAAATACCACCGTTTTCTTTTGTTTTTCATAACTTTTTCACCACCACACAAATCCACCCTTTTTTCGTTTTATCTACTTTTACATCTGTAAAACCAGCATCCTCCAAAAACTTTTTTATTTGCTCAGAATTGTAAATTTTCATACCCTGTATTCTATTCGTCCACTTTTCATCCCTTGGATTTTCACCATTTGATTCATTGCAGATCATAAAAGTTCCTCCAATTTTCAGAATTTTATACACCTGCTTAAAAACCTCACAGATATCCGGCCAAAAATATATTGTTTCAAACGCTGTAATTACATCAAAAATCTCATCTCTGAAAGGGAGCTTCATGACATCGCCCTACAGGATTTCACAACGCTTACTTTCTATCCCTGCTTTATTGATTTTCCTGGTTTTTTCTACACTGATTTCTGAATAATCAATGCCAGTCACTCTGCCATACGGACTTTTTTCTAATAACTTTCTGACATTTGCCCCACCGCCGCATCCAATATCCAAACATACGTCATCGCTTTGAATTTCCATATGTGTAAATCCCCATTCAGCCATAGATGAATGACCGGTGTTCATCATATGAACCATAATTTTGCCGCCGATTCCTTTTGGCTTACAAGTATTTTGAAAAAAAGACATACCCTATACCTCTATAAACTCACCAAAACAATATCTGTTCTTTGCCAATAAAAAAACAAATTTCGCTACATACAGATACTTCCAAGAATCTCCTGTAACGCATTTTTACTACTTGTATGGCATCTCACTGCAGTGTTCCGTCTCCTCCACTGTACACCGGGCCATTTTATGGGAAACCGTATTTGTGAACAGTACGATCAGTTCCGGATCCCCAATTTGTTTATTTAAGGTTACAGACATCTGTGTGAAATTTTTTCCTTACAATTAATCTCTTACAAATTTGTTTATACTGACAGACCATTCTATCATGTCCACCTATAATAACAACACTCATACCCAACCTCCCATTTTTAATATATTCATAAAACACTCCGATAACAGATATCTACAAAATCAGCCATTCTTAATCATCGGTTGCCTTATAAAGCGTATTATGGGAATGCCGCTGTAAACTGACTAAAAATCTTTTCTCGCAGCATTCCCCCAATATTTATTGACCCAGATTTTCACCCAACGCTTTGCAGGATTGAATTCCCTCATCATCGGGCATTTCATTGCAGATCACGCTTTCGCAAATTAAGACAGCTCCCGCCTCTTTACATCTTGTCTCCCAGTCTCTCATCCACTCTCCGTCTCCCCAGCCATAAGAACCAAATAGTGCAATTCTTTTTCCTGAAAGTTTTGCTTCACAGGAAGCAAACATCGGTTCAAATTCGTCTTCTTCCAATACCTCAGCTCCCATTGCCGGGCACCCAAAAGCGATTGCATCATAAGACTCCATTATGGAAACATCGAATTCATCCGGAGCTAATAATACAGCCTCTGCCCCCTTCTCCTTCGCCCCCTCCAGTACTGCCTTTGCCATGGCTTCCGTATTTCCTGTGCCGCTCCAATAAACTACTGCAATTTTACTCATGATTTTTATCTTCCTTTCTGAAGTTTGTGATTATATAGTAATCGTAAGCTGTTCAACAGCCACGCCACTTTTCCATTTCCTGCAATAAATCTCTGTGCATTTTTTATATTTTTTAAACAGGATCCTCGCGGCCTGTTCATCCCCGTATACCTTCCAACACCCGGAACATTTGCTGCAGGCTGCCTTATTCTCAATAAATCCTTTTACATCCTCTGCCGGATATCCTAAGAATAAACCTATTTCATGTGGAAAATCCGGGGCACTCTGCAGTTTTTGGATCAATCTGCAGATGCACTGTGATGGGTTCGTACAATCATATCCCTTGCATTTCAATATGATCTGAGTTGTCTCATCAGAAAAATCTTCTTTTAACTTTTCCGGACGATAGACATAAATTAACGCCCGTTTGTCTGATATGTGAACCGGGATAATACGGATTCCTTTTTGTGTCAATTTTTGATTAAATTCACGTATTTCTTTTATGATCATCTTTTGAGAACTATAAGGGCATGAAAAAAGACTTCCTGTTTTCAGCCCAGCTAATGTAGGCGAACAATAGCATACTAACATTTCCTCTGACATTTTCTTTCACTTCTCCTTAAACATCTTTTCTGAAAATGAATCTACTCTCCTCCGTAAGTTTTTATTATAAGTTAGTTTTCACTAATTCACATATAAAAAATATGTACACCTTGCTTTCATTAAAAACATCCGATGTACGTTTTTACAGTTTTATAAACCTATCCCATTATCTAAACATAAGCCTCTTTGAATTAGTTTTAACTAACTTTAGTTTACTTTATTTTTTTACTGTTGTCAATCCATAAATAGATGTGATTAATAAATAATATTTACTAGTACAGCGAATAATAAATAATTGCTATATTAAACCGATGCCGCTTCCTCTTCACTGATTTCATCCATTTTATACTTCCAGTGATAAACTACAGGCTCACGGTTTATTTCGTCAAAATACTTGTAAATTCGTTCTTCCAATTCCTGTTTGCTATTAACACGAATTCCATGAAGCATCTGTCTGGTCATCTTACTGAAGAAGCTTTCAATCATATTTAACCATGAGCCATGTTTTGGTGTAAATACAAATTTAAAACGTCCCTTTGGCATAGTATCCAGAAAGCACCGTGTTTCTTTAGAAGTATGTGCTGAATGATTATCCAGAATAATCCGAATGGTATCCTGTGATGGATATTTTTTATCCAGTATCTTTAAAAACTCAATAAAATCAGAACTCTTATGGGTTTCACTTACTAACGGGATGGCTTCTCCTGTAAGCAGATCAATGCCTGCCAGCAAAGAGAGCGTTCCAAGACGTTTGTATTCTGCATCACGATATACCT
>ERZ791922.60-NODE-60-length-100055-cov-28.122040_pt1 | contig 100055 bp, 89 predicted proteins | sample MGYA00510134_ERZ791922 | MGnify/ENA primary metagenome ERZ791922 (study PRJEB30046, sample SAMN00792101) | human gut metagenome | study: EMG produced TPA metagenomics assembly of the A metagenome-wide association study of gut microbiota in type 2... | reverse complement strand
TAATGATATATTACAAAACAGGTGACTGTGGATAAAACTGCGGAAACTCAAGGATAATTCAATAGACTTTACACTCTTAAGGTGGTATAATGACCCTACTGAATGGATGTATGTAAACAGGAAGGATGATGCAATATGTTAGACCAGAAAGACTTGGAGCTTCTTCAAAATTTAATGCAGGAAGTTGTAAAAGAATCAGAACAGAATATTCTTAACAGCGTGGATAAAAAGATCGCTGCTTCTGAACGGAATGTTATTTCTAGCGTAGACAAGAAGATCGCTGCTTCCGAACGGAATGTTATTTCTAGCGCAGACAAGAAGATCGCTGCTTCCGAACGGAATGTTATTTCTAGCGTAGACAAGAAGATCGCTGCTTCCGAACGGAAGATTCTTTCTGTCATGGATGAGAAACTATCCCGATCAGAAAATATGATTCTTAATGAGCTGGACAGAGTACAGGCACATCTTGAAGGAGATTTGGAAAAAGTACAGAAAAATCTGGAAGAACTGAAACAGTTTTACAAAATTGATAAGTTGGAAACAGATAATACTTCGCTGCTTCTGAAAATGTACAATGACATGCAAAAAGAAATTGCAGAGATTAAGACTAAAATAGCATAAAACACAATCGCCGAAAGGGTGTAAAGCCTACTGAGTTATCAGGCGGTCCATTTGCATCTGTATAAATCCATATGTCCACTCACAAAATACAGAACACTCTTTACCATAAAAACAGACCATCTAAACAATCAGTATAGCATCACCGAAAGCCATTTTGTTATAAAAAGCATCATCATTTTTAAGATAAAACAGCCCTCATCTCCCTTATTTTAAAGGGTCTGAGGGCTGTTCTCAATTATTCATCCCAGTTGTGCCATACGTCAGTGACGTCATCGTCCTCATCAAGAAGATCAAGTGTTTTCTGAAGGTTTTTGATATCTTTTTCGTCTGTAAGCTCCACATAGGTCTGAGGAACCATAGCCACCTGCGCTTCCAGCATAGGAACTCCGGCAGCTTCCAGAGCCTCTCTTACTGCACTGAAATCATCCGGCGCTGTGATCACTTCAAAGCTTTCCTCTTCCTCACTGAAATCCTCTGCGCCTGCATCAAGAGCGACCATCATCAGCTCATCCGCATCCATCTCGCACTCTTCCTTGTCAATGATGATCTGACCTTTCTGGTCAAACATAAAGGAAACGCAGCCCTGTGTTCCAATACTTCCGTAGCCTTTTGTAAAAGCATTTCTTACATTGCTGGCAGTACGGTTTTTATTGTCTGTCAGAGTTTCTACGATAATAGCAACACCGTTCGGACCATAGCCCTCGTATGTAGCACGTTCATAGTTATCTGCCGCTTCTGCACCCGCTGCTTTTTTGATACCGCGCTCAATGGTGTCATTTGGCATATTGTTTGCTTTTGCCTTTGCAATAACATCGCGAAGCTTGCTGTTATTGTTCGGATCCGGTCCTCCGGCTTTGACAGCCATAACGATCTCTCGTCCGATCACAGTAAAAATTTTACCTTTTTTGGCGTCGTTTTTCTCCTTTTTATGCTTTATGTTTGCGAATTTTGAATGTCCTGACATAACTCACTTTCTCCTTTTGTGTTCTTGTCATTTATTTTTTCGGCCCGCACCTTTCCTATTGTCCTGTTTCCCAGAGACAGGATCTTAAAGCGGTAACCGTTTGCAACAATCTCATGATCCAGATCTTCCTCTGTGGGAATATGCCCCAGAAGCTCTGTGAGAAGCCCGTTCAGCGTCGTTACCTCAACCTCTCCAAAACTGATCCCCAGCTCCTCCTCAACATCCTCCAGCTCTGCAAAACCATCGATCAGAACGCTGTTGTCTGTCTGAGTCCGGATAGCAATATCCTCATCCTCATCATATTCATCAAGGATCTCTCCCACGATTTCCTCCAGAATATCTTCCATTGTGATCACTCCTGCAGTCTGACCGTACTCATCTACCACAACTGCCATATGCGCCTGTTTTACCTGCATAGTGCGGAAAATATTGCTGATGCTTCCCGTTTCCGGCACAAAATCCGCTTTTCGGATCAGTCCCGGAAGCTCTCTGAGAGGCTTGAATCTTGCCCAGGAATTCTGAGTCATAAATTTAAGAGCATCTTTATAATGGATCAGTCCTCTGATATTGTCCATATCATCCTCATAGACCGGATATCTGGAATTTCCTTCTTCCAGCATCTCATCTATGACGTCTTTCAGGAATCTTTCCTGGTCAAAAGCCACCACTCCGGTTCTGTGTGTCATAATATCACCGGCCTTGATGTCATTAAAAGAAATGATATTCTGAATCATCTCTGCCTCGTTTTTTTCTATGACGCCCTGTTCATGAGCCTCATCCACAATAGAAATGATCTCTTCCTCTGTAACAGCTTCCTGCTGTTCTCCAAGCGCTACCCCAAAAACACCGGCAGTAATACGCGCAAGCCAGGTAACTGTCAGAGTAAAAGGCCACATTATTGTTACCACTATGCTGACAAGCCGCACATAACGGAACGCATACTGTCTGGAGCGGTAATCTCCGATCCTTCGGAACATCAAAATGCCAAAAGAGGCAAGAAGAACAACACAGAGAATCGATATCAGTACCAAAGCCGGAAACTGATCTATGTAACGATGTGAGATCCGCGCCAGAAGAGGCACCAGAAAAACACCGATAAAGATTCCTGAAGCTGTTACGATCAGAGGAATGGCATTGACATATCTTACCGGTTCATCAATAAGCCTTTTCAGTAATCCGGCTTTTTTGTTCCCTTCCTCTGCCATTTTCTGTATTTCGCTCTGATTCAGATTTCTTACTGCTGCTGCAAAGCCATAAAGGATTCCGTTCAGCAAAATCAGTATCACCAGAACAATAAGCCCCGCCAGGGGCGATCGACTGCCGTCGTCCATTTTGTATTTCCTTTCTTCACTCGCTGTACATACAGTGTATTTCCCCGGAAATCACCTGTGAATCAGCATAATTACTGCTAAAATATAGCACTTTCCCTGCCGTTCGTCAAGAATTCCCGTCCAAAAAGTATCTTTCTTAAAAGTATCTTTTGCCCTGCCCAGGCAGAAAAAGGATCAGAAGCTCAGTTCCAGGCTGATCTCCAGCGCATGATTCACACGGTCAAGCATACACTGATCCAGGTGACACACCTTATCCTTCAGCCGCCGTTTATCAATGGTCCTTAACTGCTCCAGAAGGATCACGGAATCTTTTTCGATTCCGTAGGCAGAGGCATCAATTTCAATATGTGTAGGAAGCTTCGCCTTGTTCATTTTTGATGTGATGGCTGCACAGATCACAGTTGGACTGTGCCGGTTTCCCACATCATTCTGTATGATCAGAACAGGACGGACTCCGCCCTGCTCGCTTCCTACCACAGGTCTTAAATCTGCATAAAAAATATCCCCTCTTTTTATTACCACACAATTCACACTCCGATTCTGTTTTCTCTACCAATCAGTATTTCCAGTTTTTTCTTGTGTATACATGCGTGGTATTTCCAGTTTCTGCCGCCTTTACCTATTCAAAAAAGGTCAGCTCACCCCATTTCCTTCCGTTCTTTATATAAATTCTTGGTACCCGTTTTCCAATATCACAGGCAAATTCATAAGAAAACCTTCCTGATAAGTCTCCAAGAGTTTCCAGACTGAGAACCTCATCTCCGTCCTTACCTGCAAGCGTAACCTCGTCTCCTGTGTGAACATCAGGAATCTCTGTTACATCCACCATAAACTGATCCATACAGATCCGCCCGATCACAGGAGCCTTTTTTCCATGGATCAGGACCCATCCTTTGTTGGAAAGACTTCTGGGATATCCGTCTGCATAGCCTACAGGTATGGTGGCAACCTTCATGTTTTTTTGTGCAGTAAAGGTTCCTCCATAACTGACCGAAGCCCCTGCTTTCAGTTCCTTGACATAACTGACATGGCTTTTCAGCTCCATAGCAGGCAGAAGCTTTACAATATCCCGTTCCACCTCATCAGAAGGATAAATTCCATAAATGGTGATTCCGGCACGGACGGCATCCATGTTTGCTTTTGGCATACGGATAATGCCTGCACTGTTGGAACAGTGCTGTACAGGAATTCTGATTCCGTTTTCATAAAGCAGTCTCTCAAAGGTCACGTAACGTTCCAGCTGTTTTTCAGCAGGAGAGAGATCTGTTTCGTCTGCTCTGGCAAAGTGGGTGAACAGTCCCTCCACTTCTACATTTGAAAGTTCTGTGATCTTCTTAATTTCCCGAACGCTTTCTGTGGTATCAGAAAATCCGATCCTGCTCATTCCTGTGTCAAGTCCAATATGGATATGTACTGTTTTTCCCTGACGGACAGCCTCCTCTGACAGCTTTTCTGCCATGGAGTATTCGCTGACAGTCAGCCGGATCTCCTGCTCCACCATATCAGGAAAATATTCCTCAAATACGATTCCCAGAATCAATATTGGCTTTGTTACCCCAAAGGCACGAAGCTGAAGCGCCTCCTCTGCGGTAGCCACTGCAAATCCCCAGATATAGCTGTATCCGTGGATCAGACGGGCAATAGCTTCTGCTCCGTGGCCATATCCGTCCGCCTTGATCACAGCAATGATTTTTGTGCCCTTTGCGATATTTTTTTTCATTTCTCCAAAATTATGCGCAATAGCATCCAGGGATACTACTGCTTTGATTCTGTCATATCTCCTCATGTCTTCCTCCGTACTTCAATACCTCCGGAATTGTCAGGAGCAGATCTCCCGCCTTCATTCCATACATTCCCTTGTTCTCAGCTGCCAGATCGCCTGCTCTTCCGTGGATAAAAACTCCCAGCGCTGCGATCTCTGTCATTTCACCAACTGAAAGCGCCTCTCCTCTGTACATACAGAGCATTCCGGCAAGAACCCCTGCAAGTACATCTCCGCTTCCGGCTGTTGCCATTCCGGCATTTCCGGAAAGATTATACCATACTGTGCCATCGGAACCGGCCGTTACAGTACAGGCATCCTTCAGTACACAGACAGAGCCCGAAGCTCTGGCATATTCCAGTGCCGAGGCTTCCCGGCTGTCCTGCAGCTCTCCAATACTTTTTCCGGTAAGCCGGCTCATCTCTCCCATATGGGGAGTCAGAATCACATGACTGCCCAGAAGGTTTTTCCAGGACAGATTTTCTGCCAGAAGGTTCAGACCGTCTGCATCAAGCACCACTTTTTTTCCGGATAAAGCTTTTTCCAGAAACCAGTGCACCTTAAACCGTGTTTTTTCCGAAATTCCAAGTCCCGGCCCCATCAGGATCACATCACACCAGTCAAAGGCATTCTGATAGGCCGCTTCTCCTTTTCCACAATCAATAATGGCTTCCGGAAGCAGGCTCTGCAAAGGAATACGGTTGCTTTCATCGGTAAGAATACGTACCATTCCCGCACCGCCGGCAAATGCTGCCGCTGCGCAGAAATAGGCGGCGCCGCACATTCCCGGGCTTCCTGCCACTGCAAGAACCTTTCCGAAGGTGGACTTGTTTCCTTCTGGTGTTCTTCCGGGAATCTTTTTGGTATCTTCCACTTCCAGAATTCTCTTTTTCTCAAAAACACCAGACTCTCCGTAAACGCCAATATCGGCCAGAACCGTTCTTCCGGCATTTTTTCTGCCCGGATAAAGGCACAGCCCCGCCTTCAGAAATCCAAAGGTCACGGTAAGATCCGCCTCAAAAGCAGCACCCATCACTGCGCCGGTATCTCCGTTCACCCCGGATGGAATATCAACAGCTACTTTCCAGGCAGTCATCCGGTTCATGGTTTCTATCAGTTCTTTATATTTTCCCATAACAGGACGGGCCAGTCCCACACCGAAAGCAGCGTCTACTATAGTAGTATATTCACGCCACTGCGGGTTATTCACAACCGGAACATGATAATTTGATGCAATGGAAAGCTGGCGCGCGGTTTCATGGGTAAAAGAGGAATGATTTCCTGCCACATAAATCTCAGCCTGATATCCATGAAGAAAAAGGATCCGGGCAATGGCAATTCCGTCTCCTCCGTTATTTCCGCTTCCGCAGACACAGAGAATCTTCTCTTCTGTGTTTTTTTTATGAAACACCTTTTCCATTTCTTCCACAGTTTTCAGAGCCGCCCGTTCCATAAGAACACAGGAAGGAATGCCTCTCTTTTCAATCGTATACGCATCCAGCTGCTTCATTCTCTCACAGCTTACCACTTCTTTCATCTGATCCCCTCCTTTTTTGTATCTGTCTGCTTTATGTCTTTTTACATCAAAAGGCTGTCAGCCCGGAATAGGGTGACAGCCTGCTGAGATGGGCTAATTTTCGTGTTCCTGACGGTACTGGCTAAGATTGTAAGAAAGCCGCATAAGGCTCTCGGAAAGATGTACATTCTCTACGATCACATCATCAGGAGTATCCAGATCAATATGCGCAAAATTCCAGATTGCCTTGATTCCGTTCTCAATCAGAATATTTGCCATATCTCCGGCCTTATTTTTCGGAAGCGTAAGGATTGCGATCTCAATCTGATTTTCCTTCAGGAAAAACGGAAGATCACTGATCATCTGAATCTCAATTCCCCGCACTGCGATCCCTTCCAGTACAGGATTGATGTCAAAAATGCCCATCAGCTTAAATCCGCGTTTTTCAAAATCCACATAGTTTGCCAGCGCCTGTCCAAGATTACCGGCGCCCACGATGATCATGGGATGAACCGTATCCAGTCCCAGAATCTTTCCGATCTCTGTGTACAGGTATTTCACGTTATATCCGTATCCCTGCTGTCCGAATCCGCCGAAATTATTCAGGTCCTGACGGATCTGAGACGCTGTCACATGCATTTTTTTGCTGAGGTCATTGGAAGAAATACGCTCCACATTTTCTTCCAGCAGTTCTCCAAGATATCTGTAATAACGCGGCAGCCTTTTTATCACTGCTTTTGAAATTTGTTTTGCCTCCACGGGATGATCCTCCTTCTGATTTCCTATTAATTATAACGAAATGTTATTTTAATGTCAAATAAAGTTTTTTCACTTCGCAAAAACTTTTTGGTCTTTACAAAATCATTGTAAAAGCCTTATAATCTTACAGTACGTATTAAGATAATTAAGGCAATTTGCGGAGGAACAACAATGATTTTAGCATGTCAGGGCATCTGTAAATCCTTTGGCGAAAAAGAGATTTTAAAAGATGCCTCTTTTCACATAGAAGAGCGTGAAAAAGTCGCTCTGATCGGTAATAACGGCGCAGGAAAAACCACTTTGCTGCGCATTATTATGGAAGAGCTTTCTGCTGATTCCGGAAACGTGATACTGGCAAAAGATAAACGTATGGGATATCTGGCTCAGTATCAGGATATTTACGGACAGCGTACCATTTACGAAGAGCTTCTTACAACCAAACAGCACATCCTTGATATGGAAGAACGTATGCGCTCCATTGAACTGGAAATGAAGCATGTACAGGGCGAAGAGCTGGAGCAGCTTATGAACACCTATACCAGACTTACCCATGAATTTGAGTTGGAAAACGGCTACGCGTACAAAAGCGAGCTTACCGGCATACTGAAGGGTCTGGGATTTGGGGAAGAAGACTTTGAAAAACCGATTGAAACTCTTTCCGGAGGCCAGAAAACAAGGGTAGCTCTTGGCAAGCTTCTGATCTCCAGGCCGGATATCCTTCTTCTTGACGAGCCTACCAACCATCTGGACATGGAAAGTATTGCCTGGCTGGAAACCTATCTTCTGAATTATCCGGGAGCTGTTTTTATTGTTTCCCATGACCGTTATTTTCTTGACAAGGTAGTGACTAAGGTAGTAGAAATCGAAGCCGGTCAGGTGATTTCTTTCCAGGGCAACTACTCTTCTTATGCAGAAAAAAAGGCGCAGCTGAGAGATGCCCAGTATAAGGCATACCTGAATCAGCAGCGGGAAATCAAGCATCAGGAAGCTGTGATCGTTAAATTAAAGTCCTTTAACCGTGAAAAATCAATCCGCAGAGCTGAAAGCCGTGAGAAAATGCTGGATAAAATCCAGAGACTTGACAAGCCGGTGGAAATCCAGACTCATATGCGTCTTTCTCTGGAACCAAGAACCGTAAGCGGAAATGACGTTCTTACTGTAGAGGATCTGTCCAAAAGCTTCCCCGGCCAGACACTGTTTACAAATATCTCCTTTCAGATAAAAAGAGGTGAGCGGATTGCGCTGATCGGAAACAACGGAACAGGAAAGACTACCATGCTGAAGATTCTTAACAGCATCCTTCCTGCAGACTCCGGAAGCTTTTCCCTGGGCTCCAAGGTTCAGATCGGCTACTATGATCAGGAGCATCATGTGCTTCATTCAGAAAAAACTATTTTTCAGGAAATTTCGGATTCCTACCCCACACTGACGGAAACAGAGATCCGAAACATGCTTGCCGCCTTTCTTTTTACCGGAGATGATGTTTTTAAGGAAATCTCTTCTCTTTCAGGTGGAGAAAGAGGAAGGGTCTCTCTTGCCAAGCTGATGCTCTCAGAAGCCAATTTCCTGATCCTGGACGAGCCCACCAACCATCTGGATATTGCTTCCAAGGAAATTCTGGAGGAAGCTTTAAACAGCTACAGCGGAACCGTCCTTTATGTTTCTCATGACCGTTATTTTATCAATCAGACCGCTACAAGGATTCTTGACCTGACCCATCAGGCGATTGTGAATTATATTGGTGACTACGATTATTATCTTGAGAAAAAAGAGGAGCTGACGGAAAAATATGCGCCTGCCCCGTCTGATCCTGCTGAAACCAGAGCACCGGAAACAGATAACTCTGACAGCAAGCTTTCCTGGCAGCAGCAAAAGGAAGAACAGGCCCGCAGGCGAAAACTGGAAAACGAACTGAAAAAAACAGAAGCCAGGATCGAAGAGCTGGAAAAAAGAGATAAAGAAATCGATGAAACTCTGGTGCTTCCGGATGTGTGCACCAATGTGGCGCGCTGTACTGAATTAAGCCGCGAAAAAGAGGCGGTTCTGAAGGAACTGGAAGAATTATATGAAAAATGGGAATCCCTCGCCTGAGGTTTTCCCATTTTTGCTGTCCGAAACCGCTGTTCATATGATCCAAAGCAGTTCCTGTTATTTTGATTTTTGTACGGTTACTTCATTATACGGTCCAGTGACTCCCGCACGGCCAGAATAAAGTCTCTGCTGGAAAGCACCTTTGGATGCTTGATGGTTGTGATCATGGCAAGATCCTTTGTCATCTTTCCTGCCTCAATCGTAGAAAGAGTTGCTTTTTCCAGTTTATCCGCAAACTCAGTCAGAGCTTTATTTCCATCCAGCTCTCCCCTTTTCCTGAGCGCACCTGTCCATGCAAAAATTGTTGCCACTGAGTTGGTAGAGGTTTCTTTTCCTTCCAGATGTCTGTAATAATGTCTCTGTACGGTTCCGTGAGCAGCCTCATATTCATAGTATCCGTCCGGAGAAACAAGAACAGAGGTCATCATGGCAAGAGAGCCAAAAGCAGAAGAAACCATGTCGCTCATAACGTCTCCGTCATAGTTTTTGCAGGCCCAGATAAAGCCGCCCTCGGCTTTCATTACACGGGCAACCACATCATCAATCAGGCTGTAGAAATATGTCAGTCCTGCCGCATCAAATTTCGCCTTAAATTCCTCTGTAAAGATCTTCTGGAAAATTTCCTTGAATTTGCCGTCATAGGTTTTGGAGATAGTATCCTTTGCTCCAAACCACACATCCTGCTTTGTATCAAGAGCGTAATTAAAGCAGCTTCTTGCGAAGCTCTCAATGGATGCTTCCATATTGTGCATTCCCATGGCAACACCCGGAGCCTTAAATTCCTGTACAAGAGAGCGTTTCTCTTCTCCGTCCTCAGAAGTATATACCAGTTCTACCTTACCCGGTTTCTCTACATAAAATTCTGTGTTTTTATACACATCGCCATAGGCATGACGGGCAATGGTAATTGGTTTTTTCCAGTTACGTACACAGGGTTCGATTCCTTTTACAACAATGGGAGCCCGGAATACCGTTCCGTCAAGAATAGCGCGGATGGTTCCATTAGGGCTTTTGTACATTTTTTTCAGATCATATTCCTTCATTCGGGCATGATTTGGAGTAATCGTAGCGCATTTTACTGCAACACCGTATTTTTTTGTGGCATTGGCAGCATCTACGGTTACCTGATCGTCTGTTTCGTTCCGGCAGGCAAGCCCGAGATCATAATATTCCGTATTCAGATCCACATAGGGAAGCAGAAGTTCCTCTTTGATCATTTTCCAGAGAATACGGGTCATCTCATCTCCGTCCATTTCTACCAGGGGTGTTGTCATTTTAATCTTATCCATGTATTTTATCTCCTCTCCGGTTGAAGCATGTTCTGTTTAGTATTGTACAAAAAAACTCCTCTTCCGTCAACGCTGATGCTTTCACTTCATAAAATATTTATGATTCTGCCCCTCTTTCGTCTACAGTTCCAGAAACCGTTCCAGGTTAAATCTGCCCCATCCCTGCTGGTTTCTGGGAAATCCCATATCATCTGCACTGTCCTTCAGCATCATTTTAATCTCCACATTGGTAAGAAGGGGATCTTTTTCAAGCGCCAGAGCAACGGCCCCTGAAACAAAGGGCGTAGACATGGAGGTTCCGCTTTTCATCCGGTATCCGCCCTTTGATGAGCAGGAAATGATCCGGTTTCCGGGAGCTACAAGATCCGGCTTACATATACATTCAAACGTAGGGCCTCTTCCGGAAACTCCTTCCGTTCCCACAAGCATGTCACTGGAACCTACGGTAATGATCTTTCTGCTGCTTCCCGGCGCTGTAATGCTCCCTGGCAGCGGTCCCTGATTTCCTGCCGCTGCCACGACCACCAGCCCCCGATCCCATAATTTCTCCACTCCCTGTATCAGGCTGTTATGTTCTTTTCCGTTTTTACAGGTGGTTCCCACAGAAATATTCACAACACGGATATGGTATTTTTGCATATGACGGATGATCCAGTCAAAGGCGCACAATACATCCTCTTTGTTTCCGTTCCCAAACCGGTCCAGAACCTTCAGCCCGATGATCCCGCATCCAGGAGCCACTCCCCTGTATTTTCCCCCGGAGGCTGTTCCGTCTCCACAGAGAATTCCGGTTACATGAGTTCCATGCCCATTATCATCATAAGGAGTCTGTTTATGTGAAATAAAATCAGAAAAAGCACAGATTCTGTTTCCAAAATCCGGATGCGGAGAAATGCCTGTATCCAGAATTGCCACACCGATGCCCTTTCCGGTATAATTCATCATTTTCATGAATATACTCCAAAAAAGAAGCTTTATTTTAATGTATTCAGTCTGAGAATTATTTGCGAATTTTATAGAATATGAATATTTTTCATAGATTTGCCAATACTGTAAACCATCGGAATAACTTAAGTATGGATCACAGATTGCAGCCGACAGGATACTGACCGCCCTGATGAAACCCGCTGCATAAAAAGGAGGATTTTCATGGCGTTTATTTTATTTCTGATCATATTTTTCTGTCTGCAGTCCTTTGTCCTGTTCTGTTGTGTAGCTGCCGGAAACGACCCGGCATCTCAACTGATCTCAGATCAGGAGCAGATGGACTATATCAAAACCTGGATGGAAAACCACGAAATGTAACCGGAATTGAAAAAACAAACCGCAGGGAGACAATCAGCCAATCTCCTTCTGCGGTTTCTTACATAATCTATAACGGATCAGAGACTTGCTCTGATCACCTTAGGCTTGCAGCCTGCGTCTTCCAGAGCCTTTACAATCTGATTTTTATGATCGGTTCCAAAGGCCTCCATGGTTACTTTCAGCTCTACGGCCGCATTACGGTTGGTGGTAACAAACTGATTATGGTCAAGCTTAATGACATTTCCCTGATTCTGAGCTATGATGCTTGCCACACGTACCAGCTCTCCTGCTTTATCCGGAATCAGCACAGAAACTGTAAAAATACGGTCTCTCTGGATCAGTCCGTGCTGAACTACAGAGGACATGGTAATTACATCCATATTTCCTCCGCTTAAAATAGACACTACTTTTTTTCCGGTAAAATCCAGGTGGCGAAGAGCCGCCACAGTCAGAAGCCCGGAGTTTTCTACGATCATTTTATGATTTTCAACCATATCCAGAAAAGCCATGATCAGCTCATCATCTTCAATGGTAATGATGCTGTCCAGATTTTCCTGAAGATACGGGAAGATATGCTCGCCCGGAGTCTGCACTGCAGTACCGTCCGCTATGGTATTTACATGAGGAAGGGTTACTACTTCTCCTTTTTCCAGAGACGCTTTCATACAGGCTGCTCCTGCCGGCTCTACTCCGATCACCCTGATATGAGGATTCAGAAGCTTCGCAAGAGTGGAAACACCGGTAGCCAGACCGCCGCCGCCAATAGGTACAAGAATATAATCTACAAGAGGAAGCTCCTGGACGATCTCCATGGCAATGGTACCCTGTCCGGTGGCAACTGCCGGATCATCAAAGGGATGGATAAACGTATAGCCTTCCTTTTCTGCCAGCTCCAGAGCATAAGCGCAGGCCTCATCATAGACATCGCCCTTCAGGATCACCTCTGCACCATAGCTTTTTGTCCGTTCCACCTTAATAAGAGGCGTTGTGGTAGGCATTACGATGACCGCCTTTACCCCGAATTTGTGAGCCGCATAGGCAACACCCTGGGCATGGTTTCCGGCTGAAGCAGTGATCAGTCCTTTTTCTCTTTCCTCATCTGATAAAGTGCTGATCTTATAGTAGGCTCCGCGCACCTTATATGCACCTGTCCTCTGCATGTTCTCCGGTTTCAGAAAAACTCTGTTTCCGGTGAGCTCGGAAAAATAACTGCTTTTGATCAGCTTTGTCTCCTGGGTTACTTTTTTTACAATCTCTGAGGCTTCCTCAAAATTCTCCAGTGTAAGCATATTCATTTTCTCCTTCCCGTATTCTTAATCTTCTTTTTCGTTTACATCAAACAATGCATTTACAAAAGTATCTGCATCAAACTTCTGAAGATCGTCAATAGTTTCTCCCACTCCAATATATTTTACCGGGATATCAAGTTCTGACTGGATCGCAACTGCAATTCCGCCTTTGGCTGTACCGTCAAGCTTAGTCAGAATGATTCCTGTTACATTGGCAACCTCTGCAAACTGCTTTGCCTGAGCAAGAGCATTCTGTCCGGTGGTTCCGTCAAGTACAACCAGAGTTTCAAGATAAGCTTCCGGATACTCCCGCTCCAGAATACGGTAGATCTTTCTCAGCTCTTCCATCAGATTTTTCTTGTTATGAAGGCGGCCTGCTGTATCGCAGAGAAGCACGTCTGCGTTTCGTGCCTTTGCTGCAGCTACTGCGTCATAGACAACAGAGGCCGGATCCGCTCCTGACTGTCCGCCGATAATCTCCACGCCGGCGCGGTCTGCCCACTGGGAAAGCTGCTCTCCGGCAGCTGCACGGAAGGTATCTGCTGCCGCCAGAATCACCTTTTTCCCTTCATCCTTTAATTTTCCTGCCAGCTTGCCTACAGAAGTGGTTTTTCCTACTCCGTTGACGCCAATCATTAAAATTACAGATTTACGGTTTTCAAACTCATATTCTGTGCTGTCTACCCTCATCTGATCTTTGATGCTGTCGATCAGAAGCTGCTTGCATTCCATCGGGTTTTTGATATGCTTTTCCGCAACCTGTTTCTTCAGATTTTCCAGAATTGCAGAGGTGGCGTTGATGCCGATATCCCCCATTACAAGAATCTCTTCCAGCTCTTCATAAAAGTCCTCGTCTATACTGGAATATCCGCTGAAAATGGAGTCAAACCCCGCTACAATATTATCTCTTGTTTTTGCCAGTCCGCTGACAAGCCGTTTAAAAAAGCCCTTTTTTTCTTCAGCCATACTCATGCCTCCTTTTATTTGCTCAGCTGATTTTCTACAAGATCCACAGAAACCAGCGTTGATACACCCTTTTCCTGCATGGTGATACCATAAAGCCTGTCTGCTGCGTTCATGGTTCCACGCCTGTGTGTAATTATAATAAACTGTGTATTTTTCGTCAACTTCTGAAGATACGAAGCAAAACGTCCTACATTGGAATCATCCAGAGCCGCCTCAATCTCATCCAGCAGACAGAACGGAGACGGTTTCAGATTCTGGATAGCAAAAAGAAGGGCTATGGCAGTCAGAGCCTTCTCTCCGCCGGAAAGCTGCATCATATTCTGCAGTTTTTTGCCCGGTGGCTGGGAAATGATCTTAATCCCTGCTTCCAGAATATCCTCATCCTCTGCAAGCTCCAGCGTTCCTTTGCCTCCGCCGAAAAGCTCCTTAAAGGCCTTGTCAAACTCTCTCTGGATATCATGAAATTTTTCTGCAAACTGTCTGCGCATTCCTTCATCCAGCTCCTGGATAATACTTTCCAGAGTTTTTTCTGCCTGTACCAGATCCTCATACTGTCCGGAAAGGAAGGTATGTCTTTCCAGAAGGTTTTTATATTCTTCAATGGCATTGACATTTACAGAACCAAGTCTGCGGATCTCATCCTTGATCCTGGAAATATTTTTTTTCATTTCCTGTCTGTCATTAAGCTCCTCTTTTCTGTGAGAAAGAGCACTGTTTGGAGTGATCTCATATTCCTCCCACATATAGGAAATCTGACTTTCCCTCTGCTCTTCCACTTTTTCCTCCTGGCTTTTCAGGCGGAAACACTCCTTGTCAAGAAGTGAGGTTCTTTCTGATAGCTGATCCCGTTTTTCAAAAAATGCCTTGTGGCTTGTATTTCTCTCTTCCTTCTGCTGCTGTTTCTCTTCCTTCTGCTCCTGAAGTTCCTGATCCAGCTTTTCACAGGCCTCCACCGCGTTTTTCAGATTCTGGATTCCCTCCTGCCTGTGCTTTGTCTCTTCTTCACTTTTCTTGAGATTTTCTTCAAGCTCACGGCTTTCTCTCTGAAAGCTTTCCATCTCTCCTAAAAGACGGATCATGTTTTCCTGAAGAAAGTGTTCTTTCTGAGACAGAGAGGATTCTTCCAGACGAAGCTCCTCCAGCTCCTTTGTTTTGGATGCTTCCTCAGCCTTCCATTCCTCCAGTTCTTTCTGTTTGGTTTCAATAAAGGTTTCCAGTTCCTTCTCATCCCTCTGAGAAGCCTCCAGTTCCTTTGCAATGCTGGAATGATCTGCCCTGATCTCCACTGCCTGACGGCGCAGCTCTTCCTTTTCTCTGTCAATCTGGCCGTAGCTTTTCTGAATATCAGCTTCCTTTTCTTCCAGCTGCTTCAGATTCATTCCGGCTGTATTCTGCTCTACATACTGCTGTCTCAGCTTTTCCTGAAAGTCCGCAATGGCATCTCTTAAGACATTTCTCCTGCTGCGGTTGTCTCCGATTTCCTTCTGAAGCTCCTGAAGCTCTTTTTTCAAAAGCTCCACGCTGCGCTCCAGCTCCTCGATCTCTCGTCTTCGTCCAAGGAGATTACTGTTATTTTTAAAGGCTCCACCTGTCATGGAACCGCCGGGATTTAAGGATTCTCCTTCAATGGTAACCATACGAAGGCTGTGCCTGTATTTTTTTCCAATAGCAATGGCATGATCAATATGATCCACTACCAGAACCCGTCCCAGAAGGTACTGTACCAGCCCGCTGTACTGAGCTTCTGCCTGAACCAGCGTATCTGCTGTTCCGATCACGCCTTCTTCTCTCAGCACTTCTCTTTGAGAAATACCGCCTCTTCCGCTCATATTAGACAAAGGAAGAAAGGTAGCCCGGCCAAAGCGGTTTTTCTTCAGAAATCCAATCATCCTTTTAGCTGTCTGTTCATTATCTGTGACAATGTTCTGAATGCTTCCTCCAAGAGCAGTCTCAATGGCGATCTCGTAATCTTTTTGTACATGGATGATGTCTGCCACTACTCCGTGGATTCCCGGTTCTCTGCTTTTCTGTTCCATTACGCGGCGAATACTGTTTCCGTATCCGTCATACCGCTCTGTAAGATTTTTTAAAGATTCCAGGCGGGAGGACTCTCTGTGATAGGCTGCCTGGCCGTTCTCCATTTGTCTGCTCTGATTCTTCAGTTTTTCCTGAAGCTTCTGAACCTCACCATCCAGACGCACACACTCTTCATTCATAGAAGCGATGGTATGGGTCACGCTGTCATATCTGGACTGCGCTTTGCTCTTTTCAGATGCAAGAGACTCCTCTTCTGTTTTTAAACGAAGGATGCGCTGGCTGACAGCAGCCTTACGGATATCCAGCTGCTCCATCATTGCATCGAAACGCTGAGCCTTTCCTTTGGTGGTGGCACGGCTGTTCAGGATTTCAATAATCTCATTTTTTCCTTCTTCTACAGCTGAGGTACATGCTGCCACTTCAGCCTGAATGGTTTCCAGCCGATTGTTTTCTTCTTTCAGGCGGTTCCGCTGCTCTCTCAGTTTTTCATGAAGAGCTTCCTTTTCCTGTGTAAGGGTTTCTTTTTCCCTTTCACGTTTTTCCAGTTCTTCCTTCAAAACGCCCAGACGGTTCCGGTAATGATCACTGTTCTGCCCTCCTGCATGGATCTGCTCTTCCAGAATCTGGATCTGGCTTTCATACTGCTGTCTGGAAAGAGCATTCTGCTGCTGTTTTTCCTTCAGCTCTTCAAGTCTTGTATTCAGAGCCTCCAGTTCCTGTTCCAGACGCTCATATTCTACCTTTGTCTGTTCATACGCCTCTTTTGTCTCAGAAAGCTCTTCCTGTGCTCTTTCTGACTTTTCTGCCAGCTCTTTCAGAATATGCCCTGTTTCCTCATAATCCAGAAGAAAAAGATTTACATCCAGATCACGAAGCTCTTCTCTTTTTGTAAGATAGATCTTTGCTGTTTCCGACTGCTTTTCCAGAGGTTCCAGCTGCCTGGTCAGCTCGGTCAGAATATCTGTCACACGTACAAGATTCTGGCGCTCTTCCTCCAGCTTCTTGATCGTAGTATTTTTTCTCCGTTTAAACTTTACAATTCCCGCAGCCTCGTCAAAAAGCTCCCGTCGTTCCTCCGGCTTTCCACTCAGGATTTTATCAATCTGCCCCTGACCGATAATAGAGTAACCCTCCTTACCGATACCGGTATCATAGAACATTTCCTGAATATCTTTCAGACGACAGTGGCTTCCATTGATCAGATATTCACTTTCTCCGGAACGGTACAGCCGTCTGGTAACCGTAACTTCATTAAAATCCACCGGAAGCTTATGGTCGCTGTTATCCAGGGTAATGGCAACTGAAGCAAAGCTTAAAGGTTTGCGGAGCTCTGTTCCGGAAAAAATAACATCCTGCATATTTCCGCCGCGGAGCTGTTTGGCACTCTGTTCGCCCAGCACCCAGCGGACCGCATCGCCTACATTACTTTTTCCACTGCCATTTGGTCCTACAATACCTGTGATTCCATTATGAAATTCAAAATTGATCTTCTGGGCAAAGGATTTGAATCCGTGTACCTCTATGTTTTTTAAATACATATTTCACCTTTACTGTTTGATTTTCCGGAGCGCCTGGTAGGCTGCAGCCTGTTCTGCGGCTTTTTTCGTATGTCCGGCGCCGTTTCCTGCGAGAATACCGTTGATCCTTACCTCAACTTCAAACTGCTTGTTGTGATCCGGTCCGCTTTCTCCGGTAAGCACATATTCCACCGGCTGCTTTCCGTCCTCCTGCACAAGCTCCTGGAGGATTGTCTTGCTGTCGTAAAAAAGCTGTTTTCTCTCTATATCATTCAGAATGAATTTCAGCACAAATTCCCTGGCTCTCTCAAAACCGCCGTCCAGATAAATTGCGCCCAGAAGCGCCTCTGTGGCATCCGAGACAATGGAATCACGCATTCTTCCTCCTGTCATATCCTCTCCCCTTCCCAGAAGAAGATATTCCGGCAGTCCAAACTGTCTTGCACAGTAGGCAAGACTGGGTTCACATACAAGGCTTGCTCTTTTTTTTGTCAGCTCACCTTCCGGAATCTGCGGAAAACGGGCATAAAGCACATCACTGCTGATCAGCTCCAGAACAGCGTCTCCCAGAAACTCAAGTCTCTCGTTGCAGCCCAGCTTTCCGAGCTTTTTTTCATTGGCGTAGGAGCTGTGTGTCAGCGCCTGACGCAGTAATTTTTTATTGCGGAACCTGTAGCCGATCTTCTGTTCCAACTGATCCATAATCTTTCCCTCTTTCTGTTAATTCTCCTGATGGCCTTCCGGCTTTGCAGGAGGCTGAATCCGCTCTGCGATTTTTTCATTGATTTTCTGCTGTTTAAACTGAACGCACTGGAAAACCGCATTTTTAATCTCCACCGCTTTTGCGCTTCCGTGAGTCTTTACCACAAGTCCTTTCAGACCCAGAAGAGGCGCGCCGCCGTATTTCGTTGTATCAAAATCCTTCAGAGTTTCTTTCAGAGCAGGCTTGATCAAAAGCGCTCCTATTTTACTTCTGAGATTCTTCATCATGCCCCCCTTGATCTTTTTGATCAAAGAGCCGCTGACGCCTTCATAAAGCTTCAGGATCACATTTCCCACAAAGGCTTCACACACGATTACGTCTGCATAGCCGGAAGGAATGTCTCTTGCCTCAATACTTCCGATAAAATTAATGCCTTCCGTTTCTTTCAGAAGCGGGAAGGTCTCTTTTACAAGAGCATTTCCTTTTTCTTCCTCTGCCCCGTTATTGACAATGGCAACTCTGGGATTTTTGATTCCCACAACCTGTTCCATATAAATGGAACCCATTTTTGCAAACTGAACCAGATGAGAAGGTCTTGCGTCCACATTTGCCCCGCAGTCGATCAGAAGGCTTACGCCTTCCATGGTAGGGATCAAGGGAGCCAGAGGAGGACGCTCTACTCCTTTGGCTCTGCCCACAAGCACCTGTCCGCCTACAAGTACGGCTCCGGTGCTTCCGGAAGAAACAAAGGCGTCTGCCTCATGTTTTTTTACAAGATTCAGCCCCACAACAATGGAAGAATCCTTTTTTTTGCGGATTGCAAACACCGGAGGCTCTGCTGTTTCGATCACCTCCGAGGTGTGTACGATCTGTATTCTTTCTTCAGGATACCCCTGATATTTATTCAGTTCCTTTTTAATTACGTCTTCAAGTCCGGTAAGGATCACAAAAATATCCTCACGTTCCTTTACGGCTTCTACGGCTGCCTTTACAGGTTCCTCAGGTGCATTGTCGCCTCCCATGGCATCCACAACTACTTTTACTAACTCTGCCATAATACGCCTCCTGTTAAAATTTCAAACTTTATCATACTAAATCTAAAGGGGTAAAGTCAAGAGATGTCAGAAAATTATAGGCTGTTTTGCAGATTCTCTCCATCCAGCACAGCCTCTGTAAGTCTGTCCCCCTCATAAGTCAGCTTCAGCGAAAAGAACGGAGCGTTTTCCTTCAGCAGTCTCAGAAAGATCTTATCACCCTCCCAGAGATTCAGATTCAAAATGTCCTCCTTTTTCACCCATTCCAGGACGCCTTCATCGCAATCCTTCATCTTTCCGGTAAAACCGTCCGCTGTATAAAGGCACATATATTCTGTTCCATAATTTTTCTGTGTAAAGGTGACGATTCCCCGGAATTTCCAGGAGGTCAGAATCAGTCCGGTCTCCTCATATGCCTCCCTTAAAAGACACTCCTCCGGACTTTCTCCCTCTTCAAAATGTCCCCCGATACCAATCCATTTATCTTTGTTTACATCATTTTTCTTTGATACTCTGTGGAGCATCAGATATGCTTCTTCTTTTTCTACATAACAAAGTGTTGTCATGGGACTTTTTTTCACTGCCCTGCACCTCCTGTAAAAGTTTATTTCCTGTTCTGTGCTTCTATTTTTTCCGCAAGATCATTCAGGTAAACCCAGCGGTCCATTTTTTCTTCCAGAAGAGCCTCTGTCTCCTCCTTCTCCTTTGTCAGCTCATTGAGCTTTCCGGAATTTGTGGCGTTCGCCATAATATCCTGATCCAGCTTTTCGATCTTTGCTTCCAGCTTCGCAATGTCCTCATCAATGGTATCGTATTCTCTTTGTTCCTTATAAGAAAATTTAAGCTTTGCGGGCCGATTTTGTTTCCAGGTCTTTGCAGAATCCTTTTCTCCGGAATCAGCTGCATCTCCGGTTTCCTTAAAATTTTTACTGCTTCCGCCGCCCTTTTTCCCGGAACCGGAATCACTGCTGTCTCCGAACCGTCTCTTTTTCGCTTCCAGATAATCCGTATATCCGCCCTCATACTGTGTAAGATTTCCGCTTCTGTCAAACTCAAAAATCCGGTCTGCAATATTATCCAGAAAATACCGGTCATGAGAAACAGCGATCACGATTCCAGCAAAGGAATCCAGATAGTCCTCCAGAATGATCAGTGTGGGAATATCAATATCATTTGTGATCTCGTCAAGAAGCAGGACATTTGGCGCTGCTGCAAGCACTTTCAGAAGATACAGGCGCTTCTTCTCTCCTCCGGAAAGCTTTTCTATCGGCGCATACTGCATGGAAAAATCAAACAGAAACTGTTCCAGAAGTTTTGCGGCGCTGATCAGCCCGTCCTTTGTAGGAATGTACTCTGCAACATCTTTGATATAATCGATCACCCGCTGGCTGGTGTTCATTTCCTCAATTTCCTGAGAAAAATAACCGATCTTTACTGTTTCTCCAATTTCCACTTCTCCGCTGTCCGGCTGTATGATCCCTGCAATTATTTTAAGAAGCGTGGATTTCCCGCAGCCGTTGGGCCCGATAATTCCCAGCCGCTGATTTTTCAGCACAATATAGTCAAAATCCCGGATGCAAACCTTATCTCCAAAGCATTTGGAAATATGATGAAGCTCTATGGTCTTTTTGCCCATTCTTGTCTCTACAGAGTCGATCTCCACATTTTTATCGCGGACAGGCGCAGTGCCGTTTTTCAGCGTCTCCAGACGGTCAAGCCTTGCTCTCTGCTTGGTGGTTCTTGCACGGCAGCCCCGTTTTGCCCATTCCAGCTCCATTCTGAGAATGCTCTGACGTTTTCTCTCTGATGCCAGCTCCATTTCTTCTCTCTCGGCTTTCATTTCCAGAAACTGAGAGTATTTTGCCTCATAGGTATAAATTTTTCCATGGCTGAGCTCCAGGATCTTATTTGTAACACGATCCAGAAAATACCGGTCATGGGTTACCATGATCACTGCTCCCTTAAAACGGTTCAGATAATCTTCCAGCCATCCTGCCATTTCATTGTCCAGATGGTTGGTAGGCTCATCCAGAATGAGAACGTCTGCCGGATTGATAAGAACTCTTGCCAGAGCAACTCTTTTTTTCTGCCCTCCGGAAAGATGGGCAATCTCTTCCTCATGATCCACAATGCCCAGTTTATTCAGGATCATATGAGCATCTGTTTCCGGATTCCAGTCCTGCTCTTGTTTTCCTGCAGTAACATAAGAAAGAATCGTAGCTCCTTCAGGAAATTCCGGATGCTGGGACAGACAGGAAATACGCAGTCCGTTCTGCATGATCACCTGTCCCTGGTCTGGTTCCTCTGTTCCTGCCAGAATCCTTAAAAACGTTGTTTTTCCCGTTCCGTTGATTCCGATCAGGCCGATCTTATCACCCTGATGAATTCCCACTGAAATGTCATCAAAAATCACTTTGTCACCGTAGATTTTACTGATATGTTCCATATTTAAAATATTCATATATTAATCTCTCTGTACTTTCTTATTTATTTTACTGTAAATACCCAAATTGAAAAGATGTATCATGCTCTCCTGTATTTTTATGATTTTATTTTTTCTCATTTTCCGCCTTGGGAAACTTTTTCAAATAGTAGATCACAAACAGCACTGCAGTGATCCCCCAGGATACCGGATAGCTGAGCATAATTGTCTCAATTCCCGGAAAAACAGGAAGAACTGCCAGCATCCAGGTGATCCTCATAATGCACACACCGCCGCAGGTCAGGATCACAGGTACAAGCACTTTTCCAGCTCCCCGGAGCGCGCCGGAAAGAATTCCGATGGCAACATAGAGGAAATAGGACGGCATCAGATAACGCATCATATAAACGCCGAGCTCCACCACCTGATGATCAGTAGTAAACAGTCTGTACAATGGCTCTGCAAAAACAATCAGAAGCCCGCTGAGCAGAAATGCCGAGCTGTAGGACATTCCCAGACATACCCGCACACTTTTCCGCATTCGTCTTGTTTTTCCTGCGCCGTAATTTTGTCCCACAAAGGTAGTAATTGCAATGGAAAAGGCATTGACCACCATCCAGAATACTGCATCAATCTTTCCAAAGGTTCCCCAGGCAGCTACGTAATCGGTTCCCAGCCTGTTTACAAATACCTGGATCACAATATTTGCCACACAGTACATGGCAGCTTCAATGCCTGCCGGAATCCCGATCCGAAGTATAGATTTTAGTGAAACCCCGTAAAAACGGATCTTTTTTATTTCCAGCCGGAAAAATCCATGATCCTTCATCAGCATTCCCGTAACGAGAACTGCGCTGACCCCCTGACAGGATACTGTGGCAATGGCAACTCCCCGAACTCCCATTCCAATAGCCACCACCAGAACAATATCCAGAATAATATTTAAAATACAGGCAACTATCAGAACATATAGCGGCCGTCTGGAATCACCCATTGCCCGAAGCACAGAGGCGCCCATATTATAGACAAGATTAAAAACAATCCCCATAAAATAAATATGAAGATAGGTTCTGGAATCTGCCATCAGCTCAGCCGGTGTATTCATTGCTTTCAGAACTGCATCTGACAGAAAGAATCCTGCCGCTCCGATGATCACTCCTGCCGCCAGAGAAAAAGCATAAGAGGTATGTACGGTTTTGTCCAGATTTTTCCTGTCCTGGGCGCCGAAAAACTGAGATACAACAACCGCAGCTCCGGAAGTAAGACCTACAAACACCTCAACAATCAGGTTTACAATCTGATTGACCGATCCTCCTACTGCGGCCAGCGCTTCCTTACCCACAAAACGACCGACAACAATTGTGTCGGCCGTATTATAAATCTGCTGAAAAAAAGTTCCGAATACAATCGGAAAGAAAAATAATAAAAGCTGCTTCCAGATCACACCCTCTGTAATCTGATTTCTTTTGTTCATATCCACTCTCCCCCGAGATAAAAATTCCTCTGCTATGCAGTATAGCAGAGGAATTAGTGAAAATCAATTTTTTGTTAGTTTAATATTTTGAGATTATGTGAGTGTTTCGCATATCCGCTGCGGGAAATTTCCATCTGAAGTTCTCTCAGGCGGTTCTCCTTATGCCGGAATGCCTCAGGAGCATCCTGAAAACGGCAGCTGCTGCAGATGCTTCCAAGCTTCATCATTACAGCTCTCTTTGCGTATCCTACAGCAAGACTTATTTTCAGATATCCGTATAAAAGACAACAACCGGCTTTGTGGAAAATTCCGTTTTCATACCGGGAATGGCTTCTCAGATAAGCGGCCATACAAAATACAAGAATCACAGCAAAAGAAATAATTGAAATCTGTTCTGCAAACGTCATGATCACCGACCTCCTTTAAAGAAGCATCTTTATTGTTGTCTATATACTAACTCTTTGCTCCGTAATTGTCAATCTTTTTATTGTTAAATAAATATTAATCTGATTTTATCTGCTGATGTGAACAGGTGATTTTTATTTTTCCATTCCTGATAAGTTCATTTCACATCATTATCCTGAATCAGATACTGTTTCCAATGGCATCAATAATCTCTTTGTAGTCCAGGTCCTCCAAACCATTTCCTGCAGTAGAGGGATAATGGATTACATTATTCCAGTTTTCCGTAACAACACTCCATTCCTCTTCATAAGGCGCAAACAAAACCAGCCGCTTAGATGAGTCAGAAATCTGCCCCGGACATTGCTCATCTCCCCACCAGGAAGTCAGCTCTCCAAAAGATTCTGCCATCCCAGAAGGATAGCAGGGAGATTTTTTTCCATATCCCAGCTTATGTGTAGGAGCATCTGTCCATACTACAATTATATTTCTTCTTTTATCGCCTCCCGGAGTCCATTTTGACTTAATTGCATATCCCAAAGCCTCCAGACCGTCCTCCGGTGTATCCCCGCCTCCTTTTGCATGAATACTTTTTACACACCTTTCAAAATCCTTCGACTGTTCAGGCAGCCGGAAAAAATCAGTTGTCATCATTGCAGAATCACCATCTGCCAGATAATCCCGAAAAGCAATAACCCGAATCCGCATTTCGTTAATATGCTTTCCTTTTCTCTCCATAGCCGCTGTCACATCATGGTAAAAATTCAACGCATTATTTTTTACCGTATTGATCACCGGACGCATACTGGCTGTTGCGTCAATACAAAATACCATGTCTACATTATACTTAAATAAATAATTTTCTCCCATTCTCTTTTCTCCCAACGTATCTTTTTATGCTTTTAGAATCCGTATCATTACTGGCTGACATCATTCTTATAAATCTTCCGGTTTATAAAAATACTTGCAGAAATCCTCCGACTCCTTTTCCTTGTGAATAATTACTTCTGTTTTTTTATCAAAAGTCACTGTATCCTCTTCTTCCCATTTCAGTTCTTCCGGCATCTTTATTACCTTTGTCCCACATTTTCCGCAAAAATTTGAATCCTCTTTCAGCCTTGCTCCGCAATATCCGCAAAACATATCGTCCTCTCCTTTTTATCTTATAATTTTATTTATTTTATAAATCTATTTTTACTGCAAGTCTCCTGCCGTATAAAAAAACTCCTCTCCATTACCAATGTTTTCCTCACTTTTTTCACTTACGTTTGATATTAAATGCAGTATCAGCTTTGATGAATTTTCCCGATCAGGTTCCAAATCCTCCCATTTTTCAAGAAATTCTGCAAGGCTGATGCGTTTTTCCGGATCAGGCACCAGCATTTTTTCCAGGATCATCCTGTTCCCGGAATCTGTAATATGGCGCAGTCTGACTTCCCCTTTGTCAAGAAGGGCCTCAAACACATAATGATATTTATCGTGATCGAAATCCGGCAGTTCTCCTGTCAGAATCTGATGAAAAATCAAACCCAGAGCAAAAACATCAATTTTGACAGACAACCGTTTATCTTCATCACCTATAATAGCCCGGGCCGTTTCCGGCGCAAAATATACAGGATCCCCATGAATTTCTTTATTAGCGGGAAGAACCTCGCTTTCCCAGAAACAATTATCAAAATCAATCAGCTTTGCCGTCACTGCTCCTGATTCCAGGCGCTTCAGGAGAATATTCTCAGGTTTCAGATCGCCATGCACGATTCCATTTTCATGAAGTCTGTAAACACTGTGTGCCAGTATTCTGCATAATTTCAGTTTTTCCTGCTCGCACAAATTTCCGATAGTTTCCCATCCAATTCCACGAATTTTTTCCATGGTCATGTAATACTTGGTTCCACACCTGAAAAACTCGCAGATGTTTACCAGATTTCCATCGGAAGCTTCATTCAGCGTGCTGTATAAGGAGACAGATCTGTTTTCGTACTTCTCACAGATTTTTCTTTTGCGTGCTGTCATTTCAGGTCCAAAAATACTTTCATCTACCGGATAGACCGGCGCCAGAAACTCCTTGATAAAATAATCGCATCCGTTCTTTTTGGCAAATGCCCATTTTGAAAAACCACTGTTGTCGGTCTTTAAATCGCCGTCTATGACATATCCGTTAATTACTTTCATTTTTAATTTTCCTGATAAGCTTCATATTCCAGCTTATATTCCTTCCATTCACTTAACAGTCTCTCTTTTCCACTGTCTTCACAGGAATATTTCTGCTCTAATTCCTGTAATCTTGCAGAAAAGTAATGTTTCATATGGCCAAAACTGCCGAATCCTGCCGCATATATACACATGGTATAGTCATCTCCGGATATTCTTTTTAACAGCTGATCCATCTCTTTTTTCCATTGTTCCATGCTTTCTGATCTTTTCATGGTTTTCAAAAGAAAACGTTCAAATTCCATCGGAGAACGAAGATAACCAAAACATCCGTCGGTTGCCGAAATAATCAGTGCAGGCAGCTGTTCTATACCTGTTCTTCGATTTAAAACATAAGGATGGGAAGCAGAGATCACATTTTTCATGGGTGCATCCTCGGAAAGATTTTCCAGTGCATCCGTATTGGCAATATCATCCACAGTCACCTGATGCAGACCGCTGCTGTCCAGAATATATCCTCTGGAATCTCCTGCCCAGATAAATTCAGTCACTAAAGCATTTGATTTCCAGGGAGCAATCAAAACCAGTGACAGCGTAGATGGAAATTCCTTCATCAGATTACCTTTCAGCATACTTTTTCCACTTCCAAGCTCAGAACATGCCTTTAAATATCGATCTATCCAACGTTTCAGCTTTTTTACCTCTTTAGATCCGAAACACGCTCTCAGATCGTCCGGAAGGGCAGAAAACCATCTGCGGGACACTTCGGCAAGCACTCTGGAAGCCACATAGGCTCCACTGTGTCCTTCAAAAAATGGATATACCTTAGCACCGCTGCCTCCGCTTCCATCAAAAACACCGATGATTCCTTTTTCCCTGTCTATGTCAAAAAAGAAGCTGTCCTCCCCTTTTCCCGACACTTTTTCTCTGGTCAGGCAAAAGCAGTAATCTGTCACGGTTCTGAAATCCGATTTTCTGTTTCCGTCATTACAATCCTGCTTTTTTGTTTTATTGTTCATCTGAACTGTAATCCTCCTGACTATATCCGTCTGAAGATATGACTTCCTGTTCGCTTTCCGGTATTTTATCTTCATCTGTCATTCTTTCTGTTATTTCTTCACTTTCTGCCTCTCCGGCATCAAAAAAATCTTCTTCAGCTGTATTCATATCCAGATCTTCTCTTATTTCAGCTATCTGACCTTCCAGTTCATTCATCTGCTTTTCCTGCGCTTCAATCTGTTTTTTCTGAGCTTTCTGTTTTTCTGCAATGCCCTTATATTTTCTTTGTTGTTCCTGAATATGGGCTTCCAGCTTTTCCATTTGTTCCAGTTTCTGTCCCAGATTATCGTTTCTCCTCTGCAATGCTCTGATATAAATACTGCCGAACAAAATCAATACTGCAACACAGATTATAATTGATACTTTCACTATTCCGGATATACCGGATACTTTTTTCTGTTTTCTTCCGTTTTGCTTTAATTTTCTCTTTGTATCCTGAAAATCAAAGGGCGAACTCTCCGGATTTTCCGGCCGGTAAAATATTTCGTCCTCCTCTTTTGACTTTGTATCGGACAAATTCCTGTCTGTTTTTAATGTTTTCTCCAAAGGCTCTTCCTTTTCTTCTTTATCTGAAATAAAATCAAGAGAAATCCCTTTCCATTGGGGCAAAGTCGTCTGCTCACTTCCGCAAAAAGGACATATTTTTTCGCCGTTTTTTATTCTTTCACCACATGTTCCACAATACATATCATCCTTCCTCATCTTTCCATGCCACATACCTGACATCTTTTTTCACTTTCATCATTCCTGCCGTCACAACAGCTGCATTTCCATCCACAGTCAGTCGGAATATATTGATATATCACTTTTACCTCCATTGTCTTTTGTGACAGAGAACCGGCTGACGCAGGAACCAATGCCGATTTCGTACCATATACAATTCCGGTCTTTATCGGAACTTCTGTTTTTTTAATCTTCTCTTTTTCGTCTTTTATTACCTCACAGCAAAATGCCTCAAGACTCTTTTCTGTTTTCTCGACTATATCCTCTGTTTTTTCACTGTAATACAATGCGCCGGAGTCTTTTTCCGATCCTCCGGACTCACCTTTTATACAAAATTTTACAATAAAAACCGATACCAGTACTGCCAGACAGACTACAATTAAAATTTCCATACCGTTCCCCTCTCAACCTTCAACCTGTTTGTAAACCTTATTTTGGGATATCATTTATTCTCTTTCTTTCCTTTTCGTCTTATTAATTTTATTTTCTTCATAATCTTTTTTCAATCTGTGGCAACTGATAGGGGCAGATTATTAAAAAACATGATTTTTAAAATACCTTAGTTCCCATACTTTTAAATAAGAAATCCACCAGTCTCGGATTGATGACTGATGGATTTCTTATAATTGAATTCTATTTCATTATACCGGCAGAAGTGGGACTTTTTATTTATTACTTTCCAGGAGAAAAGCTTTTCCTTAACAAAAAAACAGAACCCCTTTCAGGATCCTGTTTTTTACGTTTTCATTAATCTTCAACTTTAATGATTTCTTTCTTATTGTAGCTTCCGCATGCTTTACAAACTCTGTGAGGCATCATCAGGGCGCCGCATTTGCTGCATTTTACCAGGTTCGGAGCACTCATCTTCCAGTTTGCACGTCTTTTATCGCGTCTTGCTTTAGATGTTTTGTTCTTTGGACATATGGACATAGGTTACACCTCCTTAAATTTACTAAATATATCACTGATAGCTGCCATGCGGGGATCCTTCGGCTCCTCTGCGCATCCGCAGGGACCGTCGTTGAGGTTTTTCCCACACTGGCTGCAGATGCCTTTGCAGTCGTCTCTGCAGAGGACCTTCAAAGGCCAGCTCATCAGTACCTCAAGATAGACCAACCGGTCCACATCCAGGTCCATTCCTGTGAGATAGTTACTTTCATCCAGATCATTGACCCGTTCCTCATCCGTAAGCTTCATATCCAGCTTGCGCTCAATATGACATGGAATGTCAATCTTAACCTGTTCCAGACAACGGTCACAGGGAATACCCACTGTCACACATGTATTGCCGGTCAGCTCAAGAACCTTATTTCCGGTATTCGTGATCACCAGATCTACCGGTTCTTTTTTTAATACAGGAAACTCGCCCATCTGGAAAGAAACTGTTTCCATTTCCAGCTCTGTGCTTATCTGTATTGTCTTTCCTTCACAGGATGTAACATCTGATAAATGAATCTGCATAATTATCTCCTATTCACACTTAATCAATTATACATAGGAGGGCTTCCTTTGTCAAGGATTTTTACCTTCTGTTACGACAATTCTGTTATTCTGTTATTTTTTGTCAAAAATGTCCGGAGGACTCATAAGCTCCAGAGGATAATCGCCCAGGTGCTCTACCTTAAATCCGTTTGCTTTGTATTTTTCGTAATCAAAAGCATTCAGTTCATCACAGGCAAGTTTATGAAATTCGTAAAAGTTAGGCCAATACTCATATCCGTCTCCCAGATTATGAGTAAGATATGCATCCGCAATATCGCAGCCCATCTTTGGAGCCACATAAAATGCCCCCATAGCCAGAACATTCACACCATTTCCGGTAATTGCCCGAAGAGCTGCCGGAACGCTTTCTACTACTCCGGAAAATACTCCGGGACATTTACTTGCTGCAATATGGATTCCCATTCCTGTTCCACAGAAAATAAGAGCACGTTCAAATTCTCCTTCTGATATCATAGAGCCAACCCTTAGTCCGATTCTGTGAAACATAAGATCTGTATCCTCATCCTCAGGGGACTGCACTCCCACATCTGTCACTGTCCATCCATATTCTTTCAGGTGAGCAACTACTGCTTCTTTTAGAGGAAAGCCTGCAAAATCTGCACCTACAAGAATCTGCTTATCTTTAATCGTCTTCATATTTTTTCCTCCTATTTTGTACTTTTAGGTTTCTGGCTGAAGTAGTCGATTACAAGGGCAAGTATCAGAACAGCGCCCCATATCAGTGTTACATAGTAGGTAGAAACGCTTCTGAAACGATTGATACCTGATTCAATCATCTTCAGAAGAACAATTGCTGTAATTACACCGGAGATCTTTCCTTTTCCTCCATTTGGACTTACACCTCCCAGAACTACCAGGAGAATAGCCTGCATCGTATAATTACTTCCATAATCTGCTCTGGCTGAGGAATAGGTAGCCAGCATCATCAGACCGCCTAAAGCTGCACAGATTGATGAAGTAATATAGGTTCGGAATAAAAGCGCATGGGTATTGATTCCGGAAAATTTTGCAACATGAGCATTTGTTCCATAAAGCCGTAATTTTGTTCCATATGTACATTTTTCAAGCATAAACCAGATGAGCACTGCTACTACAACAAACACGATCAGTCTTCTTGGAATAAACCCCATAAAATTCCCTGAGAAAAAATCGCAGAACTGTTTTGGGAATGAGGATACTGCAGATCCGTTTGTAAATACAATGCATAGTCCTGTAAGAAGCTCATTCATACCCAGAGTGGCAAGGATAGGCGGCACTCCCAGGCATGAGATCAAAAAAGCATTGGCACTTCCCACAACAATGCCCGTCAGAATTGCAATCAGAAAGATCACCACTGAAAATGACAGCGGCATAGGTCCCTCTTCTCCAAAGAAATGCATCATGGTGTATACACTGAGAATAGATGCCATGTTTGCCGCTCCTACTACAGAAAGATCAATTCCTCCGGTGATCATACACAGCATACATCCCAGAGCCATAAGTCCATATTCCGGAAACTGTCCTGCCATAGTCAGAAAGTTGATCCCTGTAAAGAATTTTTCCGCCTGAGTAAACATCATAAATATCAGCCAGCAGACCATGATCAGAAGCAGCCTGCTCATTTCAGGATTTTTTCTGTAAATACTTTTGACTTTGTTCATCACGCACCCTCCTTTGCTGTTTTCTTCCTGCTTCTGGAGGGCCTGGAAGCCTGCAGGGCAGTCAGAGATACGCCGATCACAATAACAAGACCTACAAATACATCACTCCATGTTGTAGGAATTCCAAGAAGAATCATGGAATTCTGTACCAGAATGATCAGGAAAGTACCAAGCATACACCCTGTAAGGGTACCTGCTCCTCCTGTAAGAGCAACGCCTCCCAGAACTACTCCGGCAATGATATTCATTTCCATGCCAAGCATATTTGTAGGATGGCACTGCTGCATCATGCATACTCGGCAGATTCCGCCAATGGAAGCAATTACTCCAATCATAATATACATGATAAATTTTGTTCTTTTCACATTAAAGCCTGCCGTATGAGCGCTTAATGCATTTCCGCCTATTGCATAAATTCCCCGTCCAAAGATTGTATAACGAAGAACAAAATGCATCAGTGCACATACCAGAACAAGAATAATAAATGTATACGGAAGAATGGAACTGAGTCCGTTTACTTTGTTCGTTGCTGTGATAAAAGAAGCGGTTCCGAATTCCTTCATACCGACCGGAATTACAGACAGCTGATTTGCCCGTAATGTTCCCTGCATAAAACCCTGGAAAATACTGGCTGTACCAAGTGTTACGATCATGGCATTAAGGTTCAGGTATCCGATAAAATATCCGTTTATAGCTCCCAGCAAAGCTCCAATGAGAATTGCGATCACAAATGCCAGAAATACATTTCCTTCGTATTCTCTGTCAAGGAGAATTTTTGTAGTGGCATATGCAGAAAGCGAAGCCAGAGCCGGAAAAGAAACATCAATACCGCCTGCGATCAGGGCCATAAATTCTGCTATGGCAAAAAGTCCCGGTACAATCATGGCGCTCAGAAGATCCACTATATTATTTCCTGTAAAAAACTGTCCGGAACGAAACTGAACTACGATTCCCAGCGCAATAATAATCAAGAATATATACGGTTCGTTTGACTGAAACATTTTTTTCATTTTTTTGTTCATATGACCGCCTCCTACATCATATCATCAATGATCATCTGCTCACTGACCTTCTGTGTGTCATACTCGGATTTTATTTTTCCGTTTCTGATCACAAGAACTCTGGAACAGTTCTGAATCACCTCTGGAAGATCATCTGAAATGATAATAACTCCAAGCCCCTGATTAGCCAGCTTCTGCAGTACCATATGAATGTCATGTTTTGATCCGATGTCTACTCCCACAGTGGGACCATTGAGAATCAGTACGTCAAGATTACATGCAAGCCATTTAGCCAGTACAATTCTCTGCTGGTTTCCTCCGGAAAGAGTTGTTGCCGGATTATCGGGATTCTTTGTTTTGATTTCCAGTTCCTTTACCCATTTTTCTACTTCCTGATCACGCTTCTTCAGATCAAATATTCCATTTTTCTTTTTCAGCCTGTCAATTTCTGATATGATAATATTATCTGCAATGGACTGAGTAAGAAAAAGACCTTCGGAAAGTCTGTCTTCTGGAACATAACCAATTTTATTGTCAATTGCCTCACGCGGACTTGTAATTTTTACAGGTGTGCCGTCTTTCAGAATCTGACCGGAGTCCGCCGGTCTCAGACCGAACATGGAAAGCGCCAGTTCTGTACGGCCAGAATCAAGAAGACCTGTGATCCCGAGAATTTCACCTTTACGAAGAGAAAAACTGATATCAGAAAATGCTCCTTCAAGAGTAAGGTTTTTTAATTCCAGAACCGGTTTATCCGAAATATTTTCAGGAGTAAAAATCTGATCGCTGAACTCTCTTCCTGTCATATAGTAGGTAAACTTTTTATCATCCAGCTCTTTCGTACTTCCTGTCGCAATCATTTCTCCGTTTCGGAAAATCGTGAATCTGTCAGAAATCTCAAATACCTCGTTTAATTTATGACTGATAAACAGGATTGCAATTCCCTGTTCCTTTAATTTCAAAATAATTTTAAATAATGCATTTACTTCTTTTTTCGTCAAGGCAGTTGTAGGTTCATCCATAATGATCAGCCGGGCATTGGACATAAGCGCTCTGGAAATTGCCACCATCTGCTTCTGTGCAACAGTCAGCTCCTGAACCTTCTGATCCAGATCCACCTCAAAATTAATTTTGGCTACCGCCTCCTGAGCAATTTTTCTTACTTCCTTCCAGCGCACTGTTTTTTTACCTGATGCAAGCTCTGTATTCAGGGCAAGATTTTCTGCAACTGTCAGATTTGGAAACAGTGCAAAATCCTGATAAATCACCTGGATGCCCATATTGATCGCATCAATGGGAGAAATTTTTTCCAGTTTTTTTCCGTTAAATTCTATCGTTCCGCCATCCCGCTGATACACACCGGATATAATTTTTATAATCGTTGATTTTCCGCATCCGTTCTCTCCGGCCAGACAATGAATCTCACCCGGAAGAATCTCCAGCGATACATCCTTAAGCGCATGAACATTTCCAAAAGAAATTTTTACATGTTCTGCTTTTAACAAGCTCTGCGTCATAAGCTCCTCCTCTCCGCTCTCTCATATCCCACTTGCGGATATTCTGAAAGGAATCCGCCGGCTGTTACACCGGCGGCTCCTGTTTGCTCATAAAATCAGAATCCAAGATCGTCTACATTTTCAGCGTCAATTGTAATCCAGCCCTGTCCTTCCAGAACAGTTTCATTTCCTTCCCGGAAATTCATTTCTGTATAACCTTCTACATTCAGATTCAAAGGTGCGGCAATCTCTTCACCATTGAGAACCTTACATGCCAGATTTACCATTGCCTCACCGGATTTTGCAGGATCCCATAAAGTCAGGGATTTCAGAACTCCGGATTTCAGAAGCTCCGCATTATCTGCCGGCATACCTGTTCCGGAAGTAAAGAACTTGTCTACCAGACCAAGCTCCTGAATTGCTCTTGCAACACCAGGTGCGTCAAAAGAAGAGGTTCCCATGATTCCCTTCAGATCCGGATAGGTTTTAATCAGCTCTTTTGCAACGTTATAAGCGGTATCGCCATTGTCATCAGATTCTACACGGGGATTTTCTTCCAGAAGAGTCATATTCGGATAGTGCTCTTTCTGATATTCCACTGCCGCATCTGCCCATTCATTATGGGAACCGTTTGTAAGAGAAGCGACCATTGTTGTATAAACGCCTTCTTCTCCCATTGCTTCTGCAAGATTCTGCATAATAAAAGCTCCGTATCCCTCGTTTGAAAATGCCTCGATGTCATAATCTACATTTTTCAGATCTGCTCCCTCATGAGTGATAACCACAATTCCCGCATCCTTTGCCTTTTTCAAAGTAGAATCCATGGATTCCATATCTACGGGAACCACACAGATGGCATCCACACCCTGAGCGATCAGGTCTTCTACAAGCTGAGCCTGTCTTGTGGCATCTATAGTTCCTGTATCAATCTGATAGCAGTTTACTCCTGTTTTTTCTGCAAATTCTTTTACGCCGGTATCCATACGAACAAACCATGGATTAGTGGAATCCTTAGGCACAACTGCGATCTCCCATTCTTCTTCTGCAGCCTTGATCACAGACTCGTCTTTTGTCGGATCAGGTTCCTCTGCCGCATATACAGATGTACAGGTTCCTACCATACCTGCTGCCAGCATTGCACATAAAGTCACAGCTATTGTTTTTTTCATTTTGAATTCCTCCTTTGTATTTCCCATGTCTTTTTAATATTTGAAAAACGATCCCTGCACTGCAAAAGCTTTTCTGTTGCCTCCCTCCTGTTTTTATAAATTGTTTATATTGTTTGAATCGTTTCAAAATATTTGTTAATTTGATGCGGTACAAAATGTACCGCACATTGTTTTATCAGCAGGACTCTCTGATAATAATTTTCTGAGGAAGTATAACCTGCTCCGTTTTTCCGGTCTGCTTCATTTTTTTTACTACTTCCCATAATTTTTTTCCAAAAAGTTCCTGATCCTGTTCCGCTGTAGTAAGTCTCGGATTGATATACCCCGAAAGATCCAGATTATCAAAGCCCACTATACCAAAGTCACCCGGAATGGAATATCCTTTTTCATTAATTGCTCTCATCATTCCGATGGCAAGATAATCAGAAGTTGCGATCCATGCTTTCGGAAGCTCCTTCGTATCGTTATTTTCCAGAAGCCATTTCATATACAGATAACTGTTTCTGAGTTTATCCAGAGAAAGAGATTTATCCGCGAATACATAATGCTCAGGATTTTCAAATCCGTAATAATGCATTGCTTCTATAAAACTATCCCGTCTTTTTCTGATATTTTCTAACTCTGTAAGTTCCGCCATCAGTCCAATGGTACGGTATCCTTTTTCTTTCAGAAGCCTGACCAGATCAAAAACAATCTGGTAATTTTCATAATTTACACTGGATGTATTTTTTACCAGAGTCTGTCTGTCCGCCAGAATTACATGCATATCCTTTTTTACCAGCCGCCGTATCTCGGTTTCATCATTATATCCATTAAATATGATCACCGAAGATCCCTGCTTGCAGCTTTCCAGAATACGAAGCTGCTTTCTTTCCCGCTCATCAGAATACTCATAACCGGAAATGTTTACAGAATATCCGGCTTTATAAGCGCACTCCATCAGAGCACTGATAATGTTGGTATAAAAGGCATTCCTGAGGTTCGGAGTAAGAACATAGATCGTTTTACTGCTTTTCCTTCTAAGTGAGCTTGCCAGTGCATCTGGAGTGTATTCCAGATCATTAACAGCCTGCTGCACTCTCTCAGCTTTTTCCGGCGAAACAGATACTGTTCCATTCAGATAATTGGAAACCGTCCCAACTGAAACACCTGCATATTGGGCTACCTGAGTAATGGTAACTTTTTTTTTCGTCATATTATTTAATCCTTCCATAAACAGGCGTTTTGAAACGTTTCATTGGTTTAATCATACAATTATTTTTTCTCATTGTCAATATATATTATATTTTTTGTTGTAATATAACATTTTAAACGCCTTATATTTGTTATATATGCACAAATTACAAAAGCTTGTTTATTTACTGTCTGTACTTCAGGAACATTTCCGGCAAAAATCATAACAGACAGGTTCTCTTAATGGATTTCCCGGTAAAACAAGAAAAACTCATCCCTTTCGGGGTGAGTCTTTCTGAAAAATCATTTAATAACAGCCGTTTTTATACAAGGGCAACTGTCTCTCTGCAGATTGCAAGCTCCTCATTTGTAGGAATTACTGCAACCTTAACCTTGGAATCCGGTGTGGAGATCACGATCTCCTCGCCGCGTTTTTTGTTGATCTCTTTGTCAATGGAGATTCCCAGGTATCCAAGATAGGAGCATACGTCTTCACGTACAAGGTTATCGTTCTCACCGATACCTGCTGTAAATACGATTGCATCCACACCATTCATAGCTGCAACATATCCGCCTACGTATTTTGCAATACCGTATCCAAGAGCCTCTCTTGCATTCTTTGCGTCCACATTGCCTTCTGCCGCTGCATCTTCCAGGTCACGCATGTCGCTGGAAAGTCCGGACATTCCGTACAGACCGGATTTTTTATTCAGAACATCCATAACGCCTGCGATATCCAGATTTTCTTTCTTTGCAATGAACTCCATGATAGCCGGATCAATGCTTCCGGAACGTGTTCCCATGATCAGACCCTCAAGAGGAGTCATACCCATGGAGGTATCAATACATTTACCGTTTACAACTGCGCTGACAGATGATCCGTTGCCCAGGTGGCATACAATAACTTTTGAGTTTTCTTTGTCCAGGCCCAGGAATTCAACAGCACGTTTGGAAACAAAGCTGTGGGAGGTTCCATGGAAACCATATCTTCTGATCTTGTAGTTTTTGTAATAGTCAAGCGGCAGACCATAGAGATATGCTTTCGGCGGCATTGTCTGATGGAAAGCAGTATCAAATACGCCAACCTGCGGTACGCCAGGCATAAGCTCTGAGCATACACGGATACCGATCAGGTTTGCCGGATTGTGAAGAGGAGCAAGGTCGTTGCACTCTTCTACTGCTTTGATCATCTCATCTGTGATCACTGCAGAAGAAGCAAATTTTTCTCCGCCGTGTACAACACGATGACCGATTGCATCTACTTCTTTCAGGCTCTTAATTGCGCCTGTCTTTTCATTTGTAAGAGCGTCCAGAACCATCTGGATCGCCTCTTTATGTGTAGGCATCGGAGCTTCTGTGATCTCTTTTTCTCCGCCGGCTTTTTTGTAAACCAGTCTTCCGTCAATTCCGATTCTCTCGCAGAGACCTTTTGCAAGAACTGCCTCTGTATCAGAGTTGATAAGCTGATATTTTAAGGAAGAACTTCCACAGTTAATTACCAATACATTCATGATTTTTACTCTCCTATTCTTTGTATGTACTACGATCCATAATCAAAAACAGCCTTGACAAGACTGCACGCACCACCGGAAGAAGTTTTATTTGTCCTCTGCCTGGCACTGTACAGCAGTGATTGCTACAACACCAACAATATCATCTGCTGAGCATCCTCTGGAAAGATCGTTTACCGGTTTTGCAATACCCTGAGTAACAGGTCCGTATGCTTCTGCTTTAGCAAGACGCTGAGCCAGTTTGTATCCGATGTTTCCTGCATCCAGATCCGGGAAGATAAGAACGTTTGCTTTTCCTGCAACCTCGCTGCCAGGAGCTTTGGAAGCGCCTACGCTTGGAACGATAGCAGCATCAAGCTGGAATTCTCCATCCAGTTTCAGTTCCGGATGCTCTTCTTTTGCGATTCTGGTAGCCTCTACCATTTTGTCTACATCTGCATGCTTTGCGCTGCCCTTTGTGGAGTGTGAAAGCATGGCAACGATCGGCTCTTCCTGTACCAGAAGCTGGAAAGATTCTGCAGAAGAAGCTGCGATTGCAGAAAGCTCTTCCGGTGTAGGATTCTGGTTCAGCCCGGAGTCAGCAAATACAAATGCGCCGTTTGCGCCGTACTCACAGTTCGGAACTACCATCAGGAAGAAAGCAGATACCAGCTTGGTTCCCGGTTTTGTTTTCAGGATCTGCAGACACGGACGAAGTGTATCTGCTGTAGAATGGCATGCACCGGATACCATTCCGTCTGCGTCGCCCATCTTAACCATCATAACACCGTAATATGGATACTGTGTGTGAAGGATCTCTTTTGCCTTCTCCGGTGTCATGCCTTTTTTTGCTCTCAGCTCAACAAATTTGTCAATGTAAGCCTGAGTTCTGTCAGAAGTTTCCGGATCAACAATAGTAGCTCCGGAGATGTCGAATCCGCCTTCTGCTGCTTTTGCCTTAATAGTCTCCTCATTACCGATCAGGACGATCTTGGCAACGCCCTCTTTCAGAATCTTGTCAGTTGCCTCAAGAGTTCTCATATCCTCTGTCTCTGGCAGTACAATTGTTTTAATGTTTTCTTTTGCTCTTTTTTTGAGCACTTCAACAAATCCCATGATTAAAATGGCTCCTTTCATTATTTGGCCTGACGGCCCGATGAGACGCTTCTGTAAGCATCTCACAGATAAGTTTATTATACCCCCTGCACTCCCTTATTTCAAGCATTTCCCACTGATAATTCATAATCAGAAGGTATTTTTTAAGGTGCAATTTTTTGTTTTTAAAGGATTTGTCCAGTCAAAAGCTGTTTCGTTTGTTTCACCGGAAAATCTGTGATAGAATAGAACCTACAATATTTTCAGAAAACCGGAGAAATCATATGAACGTTACGGGAATCATTGCAGAATATAATCCCTTTCATCTGGGTCATCTGCACCAGATCGCTTATGTAAGGGAAAAACTGAACTCTGATTATATCATTGTAGCCATGAGCGGAGATTTTGTTCAGCGGGGAACCCCTGCCCTTCTCTCTAAATATACACGGGCCCAGGCTGCCCTTCTGTGCGGCGCGGACCTTGTTCTGGAGCTGCCTGTACAGATTTCTTCTGCCAGTGCGGAATTTTTTGCAGGAGGAGCTGTTTCTCTTCTTAACGGATCAGGGGTCGTGGATCAGTTATGTTTCGGAAGCGAAGAGGGGTCTGTGGAGGGAATGCAGCTGGCCGCCCGTATTTTAAACGAGGAGCCGCAAGGCTTCCGTGATCTTCTGAAAAACAGCCTGAAGCAGGGAATGTCCTTTCCCGCAGCCAGAAGCCAGGCTCTTGGCAAGTATCTTTGCACGTTACATTCTTTGAGCGAAAAAAATCTGTCCGCCTTTTCGGACACCCTTCTCTCCTCTCCCAATAATATTCTGGGAATCGAATACTGCCGCGCCCTTCTCAGACTTAACAGCACCATCAAGCCAGTGACACTGAAACGGGAAGGCTCCGGGTATCATGACCTCACTTTAAAAAACAATCAGGCTCCTTCTGCATCTGCAGTCCGGGCTTTTCTTTCAGAAAAGAGCGGCCGGACTCCTTCATCCGACAGTGTTAAAGATTTTTCTGTTCTGGAAAACATGCTTCCCGCTGCCTCCCTGCAGCTTCTGAAAAATGCATTTTCCAGACAGGAATTTCTTACAGAAAACGATCTTGACCTGATTCTGCACTACTGTCTTACAGGACAAACATCAGAAGAGCTCAGTAAATATGCAGACGTTTCTCCTGACCTTGCAGCGCGGATCATCAACTGCCTGAATGATTACAGAGGCTTTTGTCAGTTTACAGAACTTCTGAAAACAAAGGAACTGACACATACAAGAATCCAGAGAGCTCTTCTGCACATTCTTCTTCAGATCAGAGAAACCCCTAAAGAGCTTTCTTTCGGCAGGGTTCTGGGATTCAGAAAAAGCGCCTCCCCTCTTTTAAAAGAAATAAAAAAAAGAGGAACCATTCCTCTGGTGACCAAGCCCTCTTCATCAGCGAAAACATTTACTGCGGATGAAAAAAAGCTGCTGGATACCAATACTGCAGCCTCCAACATATACGAAAGCCTGATCTGCCATAAAACAGGGCGGGCCTTTGTTCACGAATACCAGAAGCAGATGATTCTGATTCCGTAAAGTACAAAAGGGGGAAAACGAAAATGTCGTTTTCCCCCTTAAAATCTGTAAGCATCTCATAATTTCTGATGCTTTGACCGTTTTTTCATGTTTTCTGACTTATCTCAGTTTCCGCACTCAATGCTGATCTCATTAAACTTCTCAAGAATGTCATCAATACTCATGGCAGCCTTTTCCTCATCTGCACAATCGATCACACTTTCTCCCTGATGCATCATCAGAAGCCGGCTTCCATAATCTACCGCATACCGGAGATTATGAGTAACCATGATCGTTGTCAGATGTTTTTCTTTTACAATTTTGTCCGTAAGCTCCATAATAATCTCTGCTGTTTTTGGATCCAGAGCTGCTGTATGTTCATCAAGGATCAGAAATTCAATAGGAGTCATCGTTGACATGAGAAGAGCCATTGCCTGACGCTGTCCCCCGGAAAGAGAGCCCACCTTTACATGCATTTTATCTTCCAGTCCCAGATTCAGAGGTCTCAGAAGCTCCCGGTAATATTCAACTCTGTGTTTATTCACGCCTCTTCCAAGTCCAAAGCGTTTTCCTTTATTGTCTGCCAGGGACATGTTTTCCAGAATGGTCATGGACGGGCAGGTTCCAAGAGACGGATTCTGGTACACACGGCCGATTTTTTCGTTTCTTTTAAACTCTTTTGCATTTGTAATATCCCTGCCGTCCAGAAGGATATTCCCTGACTCTACCGGAATACTGCCGCAGATAATATTCAGCATGGAAGTTTTTCCCGAACCGTTGCTGCCCACCACAGAAAGAAACTCTCCATCCTTAACTGTAAGGTTAAAGCCTTTGAACAGGCACATTTCATTGACCGTTCCCGGATTGTAATATTTATAAATGTTTTTTAACTCAAGCATCGATCTTCACCTTTTTCTTTCTTTCCATGCTGATCAGAAGCACGATCAGAAACAGCGCTGCTGTAATAAGCTTCATATCCTGGGGTTCAAAATTTCTCATTGCAACAGCAGTACATGCCTTGTAAAGAACAGAACCAAGAATCACCGCCGCAGTTGCCCTGATAAAGGTCAGCTTCCGGAACAGGCTGGTTCCAATAATAACACTGGCAAGGCCTATAACCACCGCGCCGGTTCCCATGGAAATCTCAAACACTCTTTCCTCCTGACAGAAAATACATCCGGCCAGAGCGATCAGTCCGTTTGCAATAGCAAGACCCAGGATTTTTACATTTCCCTGATCCTTTGCAAGGGAAGTCACCAGCTTCTCATTGTCGCCCACTGCTCTTAAAAGAAAGCCGGATTTGCTTTTCATATAAAAGTCAAGTACCAGCTTTGTGATCAGCGCAAGAATCACGATCACGATCAGTGTGGCATAGGGCTTCACAGCCTCCGGAAAAAGATTTTCCAGAAAGCTGTTTTTAAAAATAGTTTCTTTGGAAAACAGAGGGACATTGGAGCTTCCTGCTATGCGGAGGTTAATGGTCCACAGCGCGGTCATCATGATAATACCGGATAAAAGATCCCGGACCTTTCCTTTTACATGGATCAGTCCTGTACATGCTCCGGCCAGCGCCCCTGCTGCAAAAGCTACCGGAAGGGTCACATAGGGATTCACGCCCTTTGCGATCAAAGCTGCGGTTACTGCAGCTCCCAGGGGAAAGCTTCCGTCTGTAGTCAGATCCGGAAAATCCAGTATTTTATATGTGATATAAACACCCAGAGCAAGAATACCGTAGATCAGTCCCTGCTCAATGATCGTGATAATAAAATCCATGGCCTTTCAACCTCCATAAAAATCTTTGTTACGCTTCTGTAATCTCTTCAAAAACCTCTGCAGCCGTCTCAGTCATTTCCTCCGGAATCTCGATCTCCAGCTTTTCTGCCGCCGCAGTATTCACATACAGAGATGCCTCTTCGATCGTTTCAAAAGGAAGCTCGGAGGCTTTTTTCTCACCCTTTAATACCTGCGCAGCCATTTTTCCGGTCTGTTTTCCAAGCTCAATATAATCAAGTCCCTCTGCTGCAAGGCAGCCCAGTTTTACCTGTTCGATCTCGCTTCCGAATACCGGGATTTTTTTCTCATTTGCCATTTCAAGGATTGTGGGAAGGGATGAAACAACAGTATTGTCTGTAAGGTTTGTCATACAGTCAACCTTTTCCAGAAGCGACTGCGCAGCCAGTGGAATATCCGCAGTTGTTGCAATTCCCACTGTCTCGATCTTAAAATCATATTCTCCGGCAAGCTCCTCATATTCCTTTACTGCCGCTTCAGAATTCGCCTCGCTTGTGGTATACATGATTCCAATGGTCTCTGCTTCTGGAAGCATCTGTCGGATCATTTCAAGCTGCTGCTTTACCGGAAGCTTATCGCTTGTTCCTGTAATCTCACCTACAGGATTTCCCTCGTCATCAGCAAGCTCTGCTGCCAGAGGATCTGTAACTGCTGTATAAATAACCGGAATACCTGCGTCCATTGCTGCATTATAAAGACTCTGGGCGCTTGGAGTGGCAATTCCCACCATAAGATCCACTTTATCCGCTGCAAACCCGTCAGAAATCTGTCCGCAGGTTCCCATATCTGCTGCTGCATTCTTATATTCTACGGTAAGATTTTTGCCCTCTTCAATGCCTTCCTCTTTCAGTCCTTCCAGAAAGCCCTCTCTGCAGTTGTCCAGAGATCCATGCTCTGCAAACTGCTCGATCCCAATAGTATACTCTTCTTCCGCATAAACCGTTGTGGTTCCTGCCAGTGTCATTGTCAGTAATGCTGCTCCTAATACCTTTGCTGTTGTTTTTGTTTTCATGTTGTTTTCTCCTCTCTCTACGATTCTTTTTGCTTTACCGGAAGTATATGCCAGCCTCCGGCATCCTGTCTGCGAGAAAGAAAGCTGTGATACCTGTCCTTTGAAACAAAAAACCGCCCCAAGCTAATGCTTGAGACGGTAATAATTTCTTATTATCGCGGTACCACTCAAATTGACAAAATGTCCACTTTCTCATGTACAAACATACACTCCTGATTGGTAACGGGTTCGGTTCCCGTCAGTGCCTACTCTCTGCGCAGAGATTTCGGACTGCCCTCGGAAGGCCATTCAACAATCAGCCTCATACAGACTTCCACCAACGTCTGCTCTCTGGAATGATGCATAAATGTTTACTTCTCTTCCTCATCGGTTTTGATGTTGTCACTTTACCACATCAAACTGCTGTTGTCAACCCTGTTTTTAATTTTTAAAGCTGTGGATCGGCGCCGGGATTCTTCCGCCGCGGTCAACAAATGCCTGACAGGAGAACTGGTTCACCGGCATGATCGGAGCGTATCCCAGAAGGCCGCCAAATTCAACAGTCTCTCCGACACCTTTTCCGATTACCGGAATCACACGTACTGCTGTTGTTTTCTGGTTTACCATACCAATAGCCGCTTCGTCTGCAATGATTCCGGAAATGGTAGATGCCTTTGTATCTCCGGGGATTGCGATCATATCAAGTCCTACAGAGCAGACGCAGGTCATTGCCTCAAGTTTTTCCAGAGAAAGAGCGCCAAGGTTGACCGCATCGATCATTCCCTGGTCTTCACTGACCGGAATAAAAGCGCCGCTTAAACCGCCCACTGCTGTGGATGCCATAACTCCGCCTTTTTTTACCTGGTCATTTAAAAGAGCAAGAGCCGCTGTGGTTCCCGGAGCGCCTACACGCTCAAGTCCGATCTCTTCCAGAATCTCTGCAACGCTGTCGCCGATAGCCGGTGTGGGCGCAAGAGAAAGATCCACGATTCCAAAAGGTACTCCCAGACGTCTGGATGCTTCCTGGGCTACCAGCTGTCCCACACGGGTAACCTTAAATGCAGTTCTCTTGATCATTTCACAGAGAGTTTCAAAATCCTCTCCGCGAACCTTCTGAAGGGCTGTTTTTACAACACCCGGGCCGCTGACACCAACATTGATGATACAGTCTGCTTCTGTTACTCCGTGGAAAGCACCTGCCATGAAAGGATTGTCATCCGGAGCATTGCAGAATACCACCAGTTTCGCGCAGCCAAGGGAATCCTGCTCCTTGCTTGCCTGCGCTGTTTCCAGCACGATCTCACCCATAAGCTTTACTGCGTTCATGTTGATTCCTGTTTTTGTGGAACCTACGTTTACAGAACTGCACACACGCTCTGTCTCTGCCAGAGCCTGAGGGATTGAGCGGATAAGAAGCTCTTCTGCCGGAGTCATTCCCTTGCTTACAAGCGCAGAATAGCCTCCGATAAAATTAACGCCTACAGTCTTGGCAGCTCTGTCCAGTGTTTTAGCAATGGTCACAAAGTCCTGGCTGGTATGGCAGGCAGCGCCGCCTACCAGCGCGATCGGAGTAACGGAAATACGCTTGTTGACAATGGGGATCCCATATTCTGTGGCGATTTTATCTCCTGTTTCTACAAGATCCTTCGCATATTCTGTGATTTTTTTATAAATATTTTCATTTACCTTATCCAGATCGCTGTCAATGCAATCCAGAAGGCTGATTCCCATTGTGATGGTACGAACGTCAAGGTTCTCCTGTTCGATCATCTTATTGGTTTCATTTACTTCAAACATGTTAATCATAAGTAGGTGTCTCCTTAAATTCTGTGCATTTTATTGAAAATATCCTCGTGCTGGCAGTGGATCACTACGCCAATCTCATCTCCCAGAGCTGTCAGTTCTTCTGCAAGAGCCGCGGTATCTTTCTGGCATGCACTGGCATCTGTTACCATCATCATATTAAAATAGCCCTGGACAATGGTCTGTGTGATATCAAGGATATTTACATTATGTTCTGCCAGATATGTACATACTCTGGCAATGATGCCTACTCCGTCATTTCCTACTACTGTGATAATTGTTTTTTTCATGGCTTTGTCCTTTCTATATGGTAACTGCTTCGGAAACAAAATCCCGCTTCGCTACCTGAATTTTAAAATCCTTTGATTTATAAGGGTTGTCTCCCAGTGTTACCTCTGAGCATACGGTTTCATAGGCAAGCTCTTCATAATTGTTTTCCCTGCTTAAATGTCCCAGAAAAACAGCTTTCATATTATCATGAAGGAGCCTGCAGAGAAGCCTTCCTGCATTTTCATTGGACAGATGTCCTCTGTCTCCCAGAATTCTCTGTTTCAGATAGTAGGGATATTTTCCTACCTGAAGCATCCGGATATCATGGTTGGCCTCCAGAAGAAGCGCATCCAGATTCTGAAGATTTTCAATAATATAGTCATTATATTTCCCAAGGTCCGTAGCAATACCTACAGAGCTTTCCCCACATTCCAGGCGATAGCCTACCGGCTGAGCCGCATCATGAGGAATGGTAAACGGATTGATTTTTAAATCCTTGATCTCAAATGTCTGATCCTCCCGGATTTCCCGGAATATCCCTTCCGGTATTTTTCCAAGGGACCCGCACCGCAGCATGGCATCTACGGTTCCGCCTGTAGCATAAATGGGAATGCCATACTTCCTGGCGATCACCCCCAGCCCTTTAATATGATCGGAATGCTCGTGAGTGATCAGGATGCCGTCAATGTCACGGCCGGTCAGATCCAGACTGTTCAGACCCTGCTCCATTTTTTTGCCACTGATCCCTATATCTACCAGAACATGAGCACATTCCGAGCCCACATAAATACAGTTTCCGCTGCTTCCGCTGGCTATACTGCAAAATCTCATAGTTTCTTTATCCCTTCATCGATCTGTATGTATGTCTCATCCAAAAGACCGTTATTTGTCACCACATAATCTGCATGTGAACGAAAATAAGCCTCTGACGCCTGACTGGCAATAATATTCTCTGCTTTCTGGCGGCTGTAGCCTCTGCTTTCCATAAGACGCTGTATCCGAACTTCCTGATCTGTATGAATATACCAGATCCTGTCGCAGATCGCGTCATAATGATCTTCAAGAAGAAGCGCGGCCTCCACAACAAAAAGACCGCGGCCATTTTTCCGCTCTTCCTCTATTCTCTCCAAAATGAAAGCCTTAACCGCCGGATGAATGATCTCATTCAGTCTGCAGCGCATTTGCTCATTACAGAATACTACATCTGATACAGCCTTACGGTCAATGGTTTTATCACTTTTTATGATTTTTTTTCCAAATAAACTGATCACCTGATCATAGCAGCGTCCGCCAGGTTCCATAACCTGGTGCCCTACCTGATCCGCCTGTATGACACAGGCAGACAAATGCTTTTCCAGGTAGTTCAGCACTGTGCTTTTGCCGGCTCCCACGCCTCCGGTGATTCCAATGATCTTCATAGTCTGATCTGTCATTTTGCCTCGTACCAGCTTTCTCCCTGATGCATGTCGATTTCAAGCTCCACAGCAAGCTGCGCAGCTCCCTTCATTTCCTCTTCCAGTATCCTGGACACTGCATCCACCTCGTCTATTTTTGTCTCGATCAGCAGCTCATCATGAACCTGGAGAACCAGTCTGGACTTAAGACCTTCCCGGATCATTCTTGCATACACACGGTTCATGGCAATTTTAATGATGTCCGCTGCTGTTCCCTGAATCGGGGAATTCATAGCCACCCGCTCCCCGAAGGATCTCTGCATAAAGTTTCCTGATTTCAGCTCCGGAATGGGCCGTCTCCTGCCAAACATAGTAGAAACATATCCCTTTTCTTTTCCTTCATCAACCATCCGGTCAAGAAAAACTTTAATGCTGGGATAGGTCTCAAAATATTTCTCTATATATTCTGCTGCTTCTTTTCTTGTAATACTTAAATCCTGGCTGAGGCCAAAGGAGCTGATTCCATATACGATTCCGAAGTTTACTGCCTTTGCGTTTCTTCTCTGTAAATCTGTCACCTCATCATAGGGAACATGGAATACCTGAGAAGCGGTCAGTCTGTGGATATCCTCAGCTTCCCGATAAGCCTGGATCAGCTTTTCATCCCCGGACATATGAGCCAGCACACGAAGCTCAATCTGAGAATAGTCTGCGTCAAGGAACACAGACCCGTCCTCAGGCACAAATACCTTTCGGATCAGTCTTCCCAGCTCCATACGGACCGGGATATTCTGAAGGTTCGGTTCTGTGCTGCTGATGCGTCCTGTAGCAGTGATCGTCTGATTAAAAGTAGAATGGATCCTTCCGTCTTCTTCAATTACTGCGCCAAGGCCGTCTGCATAGGTGGATTTCAGCTTTGTAAGCTGCCGGTATTCAAGAATATCATTTACAACAGGCTGCTCCGGAGCCAGTTTTTCCAGAATATCTGCCGCTGTGGAATATCCGGTTTTTGTCTTTCTTCCTCCCGGAATCCCCATTTTTTCAAAAAGTATTACTCCAAGCTGCTTCGGAGAGTTAATATTAAATTCCTCTCCCGCCTTTTCGTAGATCAGCTTTTCCAGCTCACGGATCCGGACGCTGAGTCTTTCGCCATATGCTTTCAGTTCCTCTCCTTTTACGCAGATTCCGCATTTTTCCATGGAATCCAGAGTAAATACAAGAGGAAGTTCAATGTCCGTATAAACCTGCCACATTCCTGTTTCCTTAAGCTCTGCCTCTGTTTTCTCCCTGGCAGCATAGGCAGTAAACGCCTGATAGCAGGCACAGATTCCCAGATTTTCGGAAGATTTTTCCCAGGCTTTTTCATAGGTATCTTTTCCAAGAAGCTCTTCCCTGGATGGAATACTGATTCCTCCGATATACTCTCTGGCAATGTCCTCGTAAGTATAAGAGGATTTCAGAGGATTCAGAAGATAAGCCCCGATCCCAAGATCAAATACCCGTTCCGGTTCCAGAGATTCCACGTGCTTTAAAAGCATTTTAATATCCATGGCGCTGATCACTGTGGCTTCTCCCAGTTTTCTCAGCTTTTCACAAAGATATTCTCCTGACAGAAGCCCTTCTGCAGGAATATAATATACTTCTTCTTTTTCCAGCGCAATTCCAAGGCCATATACATTGTTTTTGTCTGCAATCAGCGCAATTCCTGCCATAGAATTACGCGCAGCTTTTTCAAACAGAGCTTCCACGCCCGAAAGCTCACTGCACACAAAGAAATTCTGCTCTATGGTATTTTCCGGGACTGCTTCTGCGTCAAATCTGCCCAGAAGATTTTTAAACTCCAGTTTTCTGCACAGCTCATAGGCCTGCTGTGTATAAAGATTTCCAAGGCGCGCCTCTTCATAAGAGTATTCAAGAGGGCTTTCTGTATTGATGGTTGCCAGAGTTTTGCTTAAAACAGCCAGATCGTAGTGTTCTCTCATCGATTCTTTGGCCTTATTTGGTTTTATTTCTTCCAGGTGCTCATGGGCGTTTTCTATTGAGCCAAACTGGGCAATGATCTTTGTGGCCGTTTTTTCGCCCACACCCGGAATCCCCGGGATATTGTCTGAAGAATCCCCCATCAGCGCCTTCAGTTCAATGATCTGAGGCGGCGTTACCTGATATTTTTCCAGAACCTCTGCCGTGTGGAAATTCTCTATAGTCGTCTTGCCCTTTGAGGTTTTTGGAAGGCGGATCATTACCTTGTCCGTTGCAAGCTGAAGCAGATCCCTGTCTCCGGATAAAATCGTTACGTCCATGCCCTTCTGTTCACTTTTTCTGGCAAGTGTTCCCAGAAGATCATCTGCTTCATAGCCCGGCATGGAAACAGTTTTTACCCCCATAGCAGCGAGCATTTCCCTCATCAGAGGAACCTGCTCTACCAGTTCAGAGGGCATTCCCTTCCTTGTCCCCTTGTATGCATCATAAAGCTTATGTCTGAATGTAGGCTCATGCAGATCAAATGCCACTGTCAGATAATCCGGTTTTTCCTCCTCCAGTATACGAAACATAATATTCAGAAATCCGTACACTGCTCCCGTATGCTTCCCCTCTGAATTCGTCAGATCGGGAAGTCCGTAAAAGGCACGGTTTAAAATACTGTGCCCGTCGATCAGTAAAATTTTTTCACTCAAACTGCTGTCCTCCTGAGATTGTCTTTTTACCAAAAATGTTTTATTTCAAAAAATATGAAAATAAAAAATATCACCAGCGCTGCTGTCAGAATCATTGTAAGGATTCCTCCGGCAAACTGTATTCCCCTTCTCTTATGGATATTTCTTCTGGATCTGCGAATATCCTGCTCCAGAAGCTTCTGAAAATCAAGTACAGAACCGTCCTCCTGTTCATCCAGCTGCTGGGTTACTTTATTAACTATAAAATAAGTCTCCAGCTCGTCATAGCAGGAAGGACAATGCTCAATGTGATCCAGAAATTCTTCCAGCTCGTCTGTTTTCAGGGTATGGTTCATGTATCTTGCCACCATACTTTCTGCAGTACGGCAGTCCAGCTCAGATATCTGTCCTCTTCTGATCATCTAAATTCCCTCCTGTCCGCTTCTGATATCATACCATAAAAGAAGGTGATTCTCAACGAATTTCGCCGGAATCACCCTCTTATTTATGTGTTTATTCTTAAATACAAAGCCGTTATTCTTCTGTTATTTCCGGCGCTGCCGTCTGTGTTTTTTCCGGAGCATCATTTGTTTCCACAGCAGGAACAGGAGCATTCAGAATCTGCATAAACTCCTCTCCGGTAATGGTTTCATGCTCAAAAAGATACTGAGCCAGCTCATGAAGCTTTCCAATGTTGTCCTGAAGGATTTTCAGCGCCTTGTCATGCTGAGCTCTTACCAGTTCTACCACTTTTTTATCGATCAGTGTCTGTGTCTCAAAGGAGCAGGCAAGAGTTGCGTCTCCTCCAAGATACTGATTGCTTACATTCTGCATGGCAACCATGTCAAAGTCCTCGCTCATACCAAACTGTGAGATCATACCTCTGGCAATTTTTGTGGCCTGTTCAATATCATTGGAAGCGCCTGTGGTAATAGAGTGGAAAATCAGCTCTTCCGCGGCACGTCCTCCGGTAAAGGTGGCGATCTTGTTTTCCAGTTCCTCTTTTGACATCAGGAAATGTTCCTTTTCATCTACCTGCATGGTATATCCAAGAGCTCCTGAAGTACGCGGAATAATCGTGATCTTATGGACAGGCGCAGACTCTGTCTGTTTTGCCGCCACAAGAGCATGACCGATCTCATGATAGGAAACGATCAGCTTTTCCTTGTTGGAAAGCACACGGTTTTTCTTCTGATATCCGGCAATAACAACCTCAATACTCTCCTCAAAGTCTGCCTGAGTGGCAAACTTACGTCCATCGCGGACCGCACGGAGAGCTGCCTCATTGACAATATTTGCAAGCTCCGCGCCGGAAGCGCCGGCAGCAGCCTTTGCAATCTCATCAAAGCGGACAGTATCTGCAATTTTAATTTTTTTTGCGTGAACCTTAAGGATCTCTTCTCTTCCCTGAAGATCAGGAAGCTCTACCGGAATCCTTCTGTCAAAACGTCCCGGACGAAGAAGGGCCGGGTCAAGGGAATCCGGTCTGTTGGTAGCTGCCAGAATTACCACACCCTTAGAGCCGTCAAAACCATCCATCTCTGTCAGAAGCTGGTTAAGAGTCTGCTCACGCTCATCATTTCCGCCGGAAAATCCCGCGCCGTCACGTTTTTTACCAATGGTATCGATCTCATCGATAAACACGATACAGGGAGCCTTTTCATTGGCCTGCTTAAACAGATCACGAACCTTGGCAGCGCCCATACCTACAAACATTTCCACAAACTCAGAACCGGAAATAGAGAAAAACGGAACCTCCGCTTCGCCGGCAACTGCCTTGGCAAGAAGAGTCTTTCCTGTTCCGGGAGGGCCTACAAGAAGAGCGCCCTTTGGCATAGAAGCGCCGATTTCCGTATATTTCTGAGGATTGTGCAGATAATCCACGATTTCTGTCAGAAGCTCTTTTGCCTCATCCTCTCCTGCAACATCGGAAAATTTGATCCCTGTAGAAGATTTTACATATACTTTTGCGTTGCTTTTTCCAAAGGACATGGCGCCTCCGGGGCCGCCGTTTCCCATAGAAGACATCATTTTCCTGCTGAGCCAGCGTCCCAGGAAAATAAAAATTCCAATCGGGATCACATAGCTTAAGATCAGAGTAAAGAAAATGGACGGACTTTCCGGAAGTACCTCATCCATTACAACATCTGCCTCCAACAGACGATTTACAAGATCAGGATCATCCATCTGAACAGTCTTGCAGGTCAGTGTATTTCCTGTTTTCGGAGATTTTACCTCATAATAAATGTAGCCCTCTTCAATAGTCGCCCGGGTTACATTGCCCTTTTCCACACTTTTAATAAAAGTGGAATAATCTGTTTTTTCGATACTTCTCTCCTGAATAGCAGGCACAACCAGAATATTCAGAAGAACGATAATGACACCTACAATAATATAATATACATAAAGAGGTCTCTTGGTAGGCGTTTTACCAGGTTTTTTGTCGCCTAAATTCATATATTGTCTATCCTCCATCCCCGTTACATCATATCGGAATCACTTATCAGTATCTCCCAATATGTGCAAAGTTATTTACCTGATGTAACATACCACCTTTTCCGTCTGATTTCAATGTACTTCCTGTGAAATATTATTAATTTTTCATAAAAAAGAGTTTGGGATGTGCCGGATAGCCTCTGCAAACTGCTTTTCCGGTATTTAACTGCCAATCTGCCGTTTATGTTGCTGTCCACTCCGTTTATACCACCCCGGGTAACCGGTGTGTCATTTAAAGGACCTCATTTAAAGGACGGCATCTTTAAAATTTTTCTTGCAGAATTCTGTCTTTTGTGTTAATATAATTATCGGTTCATGTGCCGCTGTGGCGGAATTGGCAGACGCACTTGACTCAAAATCAAGCGGGTAACACCGTGCCGGTTCGAGTCCGGCCAGCGGCATTTGATAAAAAGAGAACGTATATTTCATTTTCGAAATGTACGTTCTCTTTTTCGTTGATTCTGTACTGAAACAGTTTCAATCCTCACCACAGCAGCAATCTTGTTATTACAGCAATGGATTCCTCTGTTTTCAGAAGCTTATTTTTTCATGACTGTTTTTCTTACAAATAAAAAACCGGTTTTTCTTCCTGTCCCCGTCTGTTTCCCTTCAGATTCCCAGGGCAATCTCCATCATCTGAGAAAAGGAAGTCTGTCTCTCCTGAGCAGAAAGCGCCTCCTTTTTAAAAATATGATCGGAAATCGTCAGAATACCCAGAGCTTTCTTTCCTGCTCTTGCAGCATTCATATAAAGAGCCGCGCATTCCATTTCCGTACATAATACCCCCATGCTTCTCCATGCCGGAGCAGCAGCCGGATCTTCATTATAAAACAGATCTGAGGACAGCACGTTTCCCACATGGACAGGGATCTTTAATTCATGGGCTTTTTTTACTGCTTTATCCAGAAGCCCGTAGTCTGCCGTAGGCGCAAAAGTTCCCGGAAGGCAGTACTGATGAGCATAGGAGGAATCTGTACAGGCGCCAATAGCCAGAACCACATCTCTTACATTCACATGATCCTGAAGGGCTCCTGCGGACCCAATGCGAATGATCTCATCTACATCATAAAAATGAAACAGCTCATAGCTGTAAATACCCATGGAAGGCATTCCCATTCCGGCTCCCATAACAGAAATCTCCTGTCCATGATAAGTTCCTGTATAGCCCAGCATGTTTCTCACTGTATTAAAGCAGACCGGAGCTTCCAGATAAGTTTCTGCAATATATTTTGCCCGCAAAGGATCTCCCGGCATCAGAACTCTCCTGGCAATATCTCCTTTTTGCGCGGCATTATGCGGTGTTGGTATACTCATAGCTATCCCTCCTTTTTATATAAAATCATATGCTTATTTTCGGTGGTCTTCCCGGATCAGCTGCCGGATCGCCCGGATTCCGACTCTCACAGCCATATCCGTGTCATAAATCAGCGGATTATCCATTCCCCTCTTTGCCCTCTCCTGATTTCCCAGAGCCAGAAAAGCTGCTCCGCAGCGAACCCTAAGATAATTTGCAACTATAAAAAGCGCAGCTGATTCCATTTCTGAGGCAAGGCATCCCAGCCGCAGCCATGCCTCCCATTTGTTCTGCAGCTCATAACTGACAGGCTTTATCTCCGGAGAATGTTGTCCGTAAAAAGAATCCTTACTCTGTACCACCCCTGTGTGAAACGTACAGCCAAGCTCTTCTGCAGCAGAGGCCAGCGCATTTGTCACATGAAAATCCGGTACTGCCGGAAATTCAATGGGCGCATATTCTTTGCTGGTTCCTTCCATACGTACAGCTCCGGTAGCAACTACAATATCGCCGCCTTTGACTGTCAGCTCCATTCCGCCGCAGGTACCTACTCTGATAAAAGTATCTGCTCCGCACTCCACCAGTTCCTCCATTGCAATGGCAGCAGAAGGCCCTCCGATTCCGGTGGAAGTAACGCTGACTTTTTCTCCGTCCAGATATCCCGTATAAGTGACAAACTCTCTGTTATTTGCGATCAGAACCGGATCATCAAAATACTTCGCTATGGAAGCGCAGCGTCCCGGATCTCCCGGCAGGATCACATACCTTCCGATTTCTCCTGCAGCCACCTGGATATGGTAGGCTTTTCCATCTGTTGAATATACCATAAAATCCCTCCTTACTTATATCCGGCAGTTTGCTCTTTTTATTCTGTCCAAAACTTCGTTTTTTCAAAACAAAAAAGCTGCCAGAAAGCAAAAGAAGACCTGGCATCTGCCCGGTCTCCCTTTATTTTTATTTCAGTCTGTCTGCATCTTCGAGAAGCTTTTCATAAATCGGAAAGCAGTCAAAGGTGGCAAAATAATCCTTTGCAGTTTCTGCTCTTCGGATCATCTCAAAGCTTCCGTCCTCATGAAGAAGAATTTCTGCTGATTTCAGTTTTCCGTTATAATTATAGCCCATTGCAAAACCGTGAGCACCGGTATCGTGGATCACAAGAAGGTCTCCCTTGTCCACCTGCGGCAGATATCGGTCAATGGCAAATTTGTCATTATTCTCGCAGAGTGATCCTGTCACATCATAAAGATGGTCACAGGGCTGATCCTCCTTGCCCATAACCGTAATGTGATGATAGGCTCCGTACATGGCAGGACGCATCAGGTTTACCGCACAGGCATCCACTCCGATATACTCCTTATGAGTGTGTTTTTCGTGGATTGCTTTTGTAACAAGGCAGCCGTAAGGTCCCATCATAAAACGGCCCAGCTCCGTATAAATAGCAACATCTCCCATTCCTGCCGGAACAAGAACCTCTTCATAGACTTTACGCACACCCTCTCCGATCACGCGGATATCATTCGGCTTCTGATCCGGGCTGTATGGAATACCGATACCGCCGGAAAGATTAATAAAACTGATGTGCGCGCCGGTTTCCTTCTGAAGCTTCACTGCAAGCTCAAACATAACCTTTGCAAGCATTGGGTAATACTCATTTGTTACAGTATTGCTGGCAAGAAACGCATGAATACCAAAATTCTCCGCGCCTTTTTCTTTCAGAATACGGAATGCCTCAAAAATCTGATCTGTTGTCATTCCATACTTGGAATCCCCGGGATTATCCATAATATCATTGCTGATCTTGAACACACCGCCCGGATTGTAACGACAACTGATGGTTTTTGGAATTCTTCCTGCAGCACGCTCCACAGCCTCAATGTGAGTGATATCGTCCAAGTTGATAATTCCGCCAATCTCATCCGCATAACGGAACTCCTCTTCCGGTGTGTCATTGGAAGAAAACATGATATCTCCTTCCCTGCAGCCAAGAGCCTTTGCCATCATAAGCTCTGTCATGGAAGAACAGTCGCAGCCACAGCCATACTCCTGAAGGATCTGGATCAGATATGGATTGGGAGTTGCTTTTACCGCAAAAAACTCCTTAAATCCTTTGTTCCAGGCAAAGGCTTCCTTCAGCGCCTTTGCATTTTCGCGGATTCCTTTTTCATCATAAAGATGAAAAGGTGTAGGAAACTGCTCTTCAATTTCTTTTAATTTTTCCAGCGTAACAAATGGTCTTTTTTTCATAATAATTAACTCCTCGTTTGTCTCTTAAATATCTCCTCGTTTGTTTACTTCACATGCTGATGAGTAAACAGATGATCCTGACAGTATTCATAGTTTCCATTGCATTTGGAACAGAACCGGAATTCAAGATTCGGATCATCTAATTCTGTACGTCCGCAGATCGCACATTTATGTTTTGCCGCGCTTCCTGTAGAAGGATTCACACGACTCTGGGCCATAGCCTTCTGAAATTCTCTCCGTCTCTTCACTTCCTTCGGATTATACCGGCTGCCGCTAAGAGCAGTAAAGAAAAACAGGATAAAGTTCAGGAAAGAAGCAATGATCGGCACAGTCATAACCCAGGCTCCCACTCTGACATAAGTGATAATGTTATACAGGATAATCGCTCCGTACACCCATCCCATCCACTTCATCTTAATGGGGATCACGAACCACAGAAGGATCTGCATGTTCGGATAGCAGGCAGCATAGGCAAGAAATACAGACATGCTGACATAATAAGTGGTAAATACACCGCCTACCAGATACATTCTCCCTGTAATAAAGTAGGTCAGAAATGAAGCTGCAAGTACAAATAAAAGTCCTGAAAAAATATACAGGTTATAGCGGAACGTTCCCCAGGTACGCTCCAGAGAACTTCCTATGGGATAATAGAAAAAGAAAATGGAAATTGCAAACAACAGGAAGTTTCCTGTCTGCGGCGGGTAGATCACCCAGGTTACAAGTCTCCATATCTGTCCTTTCAGGATCATGGCCGGTTCCAGGCTGAGCATACTCAGCATACCGGGATTAATATACATCAAAAGATATCCCAGCACATAGCAAATCACCATATACATAGTAAGGTTCGGAATTCCGTATCTTCCATACTTTCGTTCCAGCTTGTCAATCCAATTCATAAACTCACTCAATCTCCTTTTTTATTCATTGACCGCGCTTTAAAAATATTTCTTTTTTGACAGCACAATTGCGGCGATCACACTGAGTGCTATGGATATCAGAATAACGATCAGGAATCCCCACTGAGTGCCGGAGAACGGCATTCCGGCAGCGTTAAGATTCATGCCGTAAGCACTGAAAATAATCGTAGGAATACTCATTACGATTGTGATCACAGATAATATCTTCATCACATCGTTCAGGTTGTTTGAAATAACAGAGGCAAATGCATCCATCATGCTTCTCAGAATGCCGCTGTAAATATTGGCCATTTCAATCGCCTGAGTATTTTCGATGATAACATCCTCCAGAAGCTCCGTATCCTCCGGATATTTTTTAATACTCTCCACCTTGATCAGCTTCTCCAGCACTGCTTCATTAGAACGCAGAGAAGTGGTAAAGTATACCAGTGATTTTTCCAGTTCCAGAAGCTCGATCAGTTCCTGATTTCTGGGAGAAAGATGAAGCTTTTCCTCCACCTGTTCACTTTTTTTATCTATAATACGAAGATAACGCAGGTACATACTGGCATTGCGGTACAGTATCTGCAGGATAAAACGTGTTTTCATATAGGTAAAAAAGTTTCTTACACGGCCTTCCATAAATCTTGTAAGAACCTGTGTATCCTCCAGACAAATGGTAAAAATCATTTTATCTGTTACTATAATACCGAGAGGGATGGTGCCGTACCAGTCCTTATCATTTCTCTCCTCGATCATAGGCACGTCAACCAGAATCAGCGTGTAATCATCTTCCACTTCAATACGGGAACGCTCTTCCTCATCCAGAGGGGCTCTGAGATCGTCTACCTCAATCTGAAACTGCTCCGAAATCTCAAAAATCTCCGTTGCTGTAGGATTCGTAAGAGCGATCCAGCAGCCATCCTGCGGTTCCTGTATTTCATGAATAGCACCTTCAGATGTCCGAAACATTCTAATCACGATTCTTTTCCCCTTTCCACTCTCTTTTTTCCATCCAGACCATCTGGTCTGAAAGTCCCTCATATATAAAAATACAGTATACATTATAAGTTGTGAACGGTTCTTTGTCAATTCATAAGACTTTTCATTAACAGGAAATTTACAATTTGAAAAAATCTGAATTTCGTACATAAGAAAGTACATTTTTGTGCTTATCGCAAACTTGTTCTTACATTATCTTTATGATATAATTAATTCCAGAAATCCGGCAGCGCAGCTGCCATCATCATTCGGGTAAAAACAGTCAGGCGCCGTAAAATCGTATGTTTTTACTGGTATGATATAAAATCTCCGTATGACACCCTCCGGAAGGGCTGCCATACATAAAAACAGGAGGCAACAGAATGGAAAACAAAAAATATGTGGCGTATGTGGGAACCTACACTCATGGCTCCAGCAAGGGAATTCAGGTTTATGATGTAGATGTGGAAAACGGAACTCTCACAGAACGCAGCGAGGTAGAAGTACGGAACTCTTCCCATACAGCTCTCTCCAAAAACGGGCTTTTTCTTTATTCCATTGAAGACGAAGGAGTCGCTGTATTCAGACGTGATGCAAACGGTGACCTTGAAAGAATCAACAGTGTGGACATTGACGGAATGAGAGGCTGTTTTCTTTCCACTGACGTAGACGGTAAATATCTCTACGTAGCAGGATACCACGATGGAAAGGTAACCGTAGTACATACTCACCAGGACGGCCGACTGGGCAGTCTTATGGACGGAGTCTTTCATAAAGGTCTGGGCAGCGTAGCTGAACGTAATTTCCGTCCTCACGTAAACTGTGTCCGCCCCACGCCGGACAACAAATATCTCTGCGCAGTAGATAACGGAATTGATCAGGTAAAGGTTTACCGCATCAATAAAAGACGCCACAAACTGGAACTTGTGGATATCCTTCGTTGTCCCAGAGAAAGCGGCCCCAGAATCATCCGCTTCAGCGAGGACGGGCGATTCGCTTATATTCTTTTTGAGCTGAGCAATGAAATAAAAGTCTACAGTTATGACGGCAGCGGTATGACTCCGGAATTCGAGCTTCTCCAGAGTGTTTCCACTTTAAGCAAAGAACACGACCAGGATTCTTTCCACAATGCAGCTTCAGGACTTGCACTGGCACCTGACGGAAAACATCTTTTCTGTACAACAGCAGGGGAAAATACAGTTTCTATGTACGAGATCGATCCGGAAACAGGTCTTCTGGAAAAGAAGTTCACGCTTCCGATCAGCGGCGATTATCCCAAAGATCTGGTGATCTTCCCGGACAACCGTCATATTGCCATTGCCAATCACGCAAGCAATACCATCACTGTATTTGCAGTTGATTATGAAAAAAACATTATTGTCATGAACGACAGACCTCATAAAATCGAAACCCCTAACAACATTCATATCTGGGCTGTCCCGGACGAACAGTAAAACATAGCTCATTCATCCCCGTTTGCTTTTGCAGACGGGGATATTTTATGCCCCGGATATCTTTTAACCTGTCACAATGTCCAATCTCTGTTTTTGTAATCCTGATAAAAGCCAGAAGCACACATTTAATATCAATACCTGCTCCAGCTTCAGAGCCTGCTGTCTTAACAACAAATTCTTTCTTTTCAATGTTGCCTGCAAGCGGAATCATCATCTCTGAAAAACCTTGATTTTTACAGGAAACAAAAAGACCCTGACCTGCAGAAATCACGCCCCAAAAGGCAAACCTCTGCAAGATCAAGGTCTTTATCTTATACTGTCTGATTTGACAGCCTTTTATTACTCTGCTTGGACACACAATGCACAATCAGCTCATGCATTGCCACAGGATTCTTCCCCGTGAAGCGTCTGCCGGAAGCCGACAGAATTCTTCAGAAAATCATCCCATGTATACACAGGATAAAGCCATTTCCCAGGATACGGGTTTTGCCCCAAAACAGGATATATGGCTTTGCCCTGTGACAAAATTGTCCCAGGGCAACACTCTTCATCCTTTAAGGGGCAAAAGTTTTCATCCTCCACTTTATCATGTGAAAGTGTCATGTTTAAAATCGAGATAACCACTTTTGCATTTCGCCTATTATATAATTGCTTTGTATCCTGTTATATGGAAGGTCATTTACACTACAATATATGTCCTATGAAACACGGGTTTCATTGGCATTTTTACCTTCCAAGCCCCCTAGAAAACAAGGGAATTTGTAATGAGAAATTGCCATTTTTACTTTATCCTGCTAAAGTTTCGTTGTTTCTGTTGAAATATCACTGATACCCGCTGCCCTCAAAGCCATTTTATTCATAAATCACAAAAAAGACCCTGATTCACAGAGATGTACACCAAAATATATCATCTCTGCAAAATCAAGGTCTTTTTATTTAATAACTCATATACAGTCCCAAAATATGATCAACAATAAAATTTAATGGTATCTGTAACAAAAAATTCTTTCCATTTTGCACAAATAATAAAAAATTGTGCTGAAATGACTTCCAATAATTTATTCAAATCCTTTGACGGGATCTTACTTCCGTTATTTGCAATTATACATCCGCCTGTTTTTGTCAACCATATTTTTGTTGCATTAGGCGTTGGCTTTCCTTCAGAAATATGCACATGAATCGGTTCGCCATCCTCATTTGACCAAAAATAAACGATATAACCACCGATTGTAAATAGTTTAGGCAATTTGAATCCCTCCAATCTCTGCGTATTTATAAAGCAAATGTGCATTACTACGCAGAAATTTCTCGAAAAAAGCTATTTCTTCATCTGAATACCCTTCGTTTACTGTCCATTTATAATCTGGAAGTTCGCATCTAGCAGAATTAAATCCATTTTCGACAGGTCTTTCAAAATTTACAATCACCTTTTTTACACCATTTTCCTCAATAATCTGAGAATGTACAATTTCTGTTTCATCTGCCAGTGTCATGTATGGATACATCATAATCTATTTCTCCTGACAAATGTTAATTTTTTGTATATGAAAGACCCTGATCTGCAAATACTCATTCCCCAAAAGGCATAACCTCTGCAAGATCAAGGTCTTTATCTTATACTGTCTGATTTGACAGCCTTTTATTACTCTGCTTGGACACACAATGCACAATCAGCTCATGCATTGCCACAGGATTCTTCCCCGTGAAGCGTCTGCCGGAAGCCGACAGAATTCTTCAGAAAATCATCCCATGTATACACAGGATAAAGCCATTTCCCAGGATACGGGTTTTGCCCCAAAACAGGATATATGGCTTTGCCCTGTGACAAATTTATCTTACGCGTTCTTCTCAGCGATAGCTGCCTGTGCTGCTGCCAGACGAGCGATCGGTACACGGAACGGTGAGCAGGATACATAGTTCAGGCCAATCTTATGGCAGAACTCTACGGAAGACGGATCTCCACCGTGCTCGCCACAGATACCTACATGAAGGTTCGGGTTAACCGGTTTTCCAAGTTTAATGGACATTTCCATAAGCTTGCCAACGCCAACCTGGTCGAGTTTTGCGAATGGATCGTTCTCAAAGATCTTAGCGTCATAGTATGCATCCAGGAACTTACCAGCGTCATCACGGGAGAATCCGTATGTCATCTGTGTAAGGTCGTTTGTACCGAAGCAGAAGAAGTCAGCTTCTTTAGCGATCTCGTCTGCAGTAAGAGCTGCTCTCGGGATCTCGATCATTGTACCAACTTCGTATTTCAGATCAACGCCTGCTGCTGCGATCTCAGCGTCTGCTGTCTCAACAACAAATTTCTTAACATATTTAAGCTCTTTGATGTCGCCTACAAGCGGAATCATGATCTCTGGGCAAACATTCCAGTCAGCGTGTGCTTTCTTAACATTGATAGCTGCACGGATAACTGCTTTTGTCTGCATCTTGGCGATTTCCGGATAAGTAACCGCAAGACGGCATCCACGATGACCCATCATCGGGTTGAACTCATGGAGAGAATCAATGATAGTCTTGATCTGCTCAACAGTTTTGCCCTGAGCGTCAGCAAGTTTCTTAATATCTTCCTCTGTAGTAGGAACGAACTCATGAAGCGGCGGATCCAGGAAACGGATAGTAACCGGGTTTCCTTCAAGAGCTTCATACAGTTTCTCAAAGTCTCCCTGCTGCTCCGGAAGGATCTTCTCAAGAGCTGCTTCTCTTTCTTCTACTGTCTCAGAGCAGATCATCTCACGGAAAGCGTCGATTCTGTCGCCTTCGAAGAACATATGCTCTGTACGGCAAAGACCAATACCTTCTGCGCCAAGCTCACGAGCTTTTTTAGCGTCAGCCGGAGTATCAGCGTTTGTACGAACCTTGAGTGTTCTGTATTTGTCAGCCCATCCCATGATTCTTCCGAACTCACCAGCGATTGTAGCGTCTACAGTCGGAATAATTCCGTCGTAGATGTTACCTGTGGAACCGTCAAGGGAGATGCTGTCTCCTTCGTGGAACTCTTTGCCGGCAAGTGTAAATTTCTTATTCTCTTCATCCATAGCGATCTCGCCGCATCCGGATACACAGCAGGTACCCATACCACGAGCAACAACTGCTGCGTGAGATGTCATACCGCCACGAACTGTCAGGATACCCTGAGCAGATTTCATACCAGTGATGTCTTCCGGAGAAGTCTCAAGACGAACAAGAACAACTTTCTCGCCTCTTGCAGCCCACTCTACAGCATCATCTGCTGTGAAGACGATCTTACCGCAAGCAGCTCCCGGAGAAGCGCCAAGTGCTTTTGCCATTGGAGTAGCCTCTTTCAGAGCCTTAGCGTCGAACTGCGGATGAAGCAGTGTGTCAAGGTTACGAGGATCGATCATTGCTACAGCTTCTTCTTCTGTTCTCATTCCCTCGTCAACAAGGTCACAAGCAATCTTCAGAGCAGCCTGAGCAGTTCTCTTACCGTTACGTGTCTGAAGCATATACAGTTTACCATGCTCTACAGTAAACTCCATATCCTGCATGTCTCTGTAGTGTTTTTCAAGAGTATTGCATACATTCTTGAACTCTACGAATGCTTCCGGGAATTTCTCTTCCATCTCGGAGATGTGCATTGGTGTACGAACACCGGCAACAACGTCCTCACCCTGAGCGTTTGTAAGGAACTCACCGAACAGACCATTCTCACCTGTAGCCGGGTCACGTGTGAAGGCAACACCTGTACCACAGTCATCACCCATGTTACCGAATGCCATCATCTGTACGTTTACAGCAGTACCCCAGGAATATGGGATATCGTTGTCACGACGATATACGTTTGCTCTCGGGTTGTCCCAGGAACGGAATACAGCTTTGATAGCTCCCATTAACTGCTCCTTCGGATCAGACGGGAAATCAGCGCCGATTTTTTCTTTATATTCAGCCTTAAACTGATTAGCAAGAGTTTCAAGATCCTCAGCAGTAAGCTCAACGTCCTGAGTTACGCCCTTCTCTTCTTTCATTTTGTCGATCAGCTCTTCAAAATATTTCTTGCCAACTTCCATAACTACGTCAGAGTACATCTGGATGAATCTTCTGTAGCAGTCCCAAGCCCAACGTGGGTTGTTGGATTTTTCAGCTAAAGTATGAACAACTTCTTCATTTAAACCAAGGTTCAGGATAGTATCCATCATACCTGGCATAGATGCTCTTGCACCAGAACGAACGGAAACAAGCAGAGGATTTTCTTTGTCACCGAATTTCTTTCCGGTAACTCCTTCCATTTTGGTGATTGCTTCCATGATCTGAGCCATGATCTCATCGTTGATCTGTCTTCCGTCTTCATAGTACTGTGTGCAGGCTTCTGTTGTGATTGTGAAGCCCTGCGGTACAGGAAGACCCAGGCTTGTCATTTCAGCAAGGTTGGCACCTTTACCACCCAGAAGGTTTCTCATAGTAGCGTTACCTTCTGTAAACATGTAAACCCATTTTGCCATTTTACATTTTCCTCCTAAATTTTTGTTCTTTAAACATAAAAATATGTTTTTATACGCACATAATTATTGTATAGATTTCTTCCCAAATAGTCAAGGACAAACTCAAAAAAAGGGGGAAAAACTATTATTTCCCCCCTTGCGCTCGTATCATGTCAGCGTTTTTTCTTCATATTCAGTACAAGATGTCTTGGAAGACCGTTCACCATGATCGGCTGATAATCTCCCTGGATCAGCGGTTTGATATAATCAATAAAGTCCTCTGTCACGTAAGAGCCGTCTCTTGTCATCCAGTTTCTTGGAACCAGTTTTTCCTCATTGGCAATGCGGTGCACATCATAAATACCTGTTTTTGCCATATACGGATCATCGGAAACACGGTCGATGACCACCATTTTTCCGGTATCTCCTTCGTCAGCAGCCTTTACTGCAGCGCCGCCCACCATAAACGCCTCGTCAATATCTGTCCGGGAAGCCATATGGGATGCGCTTCTCTGAAGTGTGGAGAACTCTACGGCCCTTGTTTTGCAGCCGCACTCTCCTGCCAGGAAGTTTGCCAGATACGCAGCAGTTCCCTGAAGCTGTTTATGTCCGAAGTTGTCCACGTAATCGCTGGAGCTTCCCAGCTCGCAGACATAACGCCCGTCAGCCAACTTGATTCCTTCAGACACCGCAATGACAACAGAATCCTTTTTCGTCAGCAGATCTTTGACCTTTGCCAGGAACTTCTCCACATCAAAAGGAATTTCCGGAAGATAAATAAGATCCGGGCCTTCGCAGTCCTCTGTTTTTGCAAGAGCAGCCGCCCCGGTAAGCCAGCCAGCGTTTCGACCCATGATCTCCATAATGGTGATCATCTTTTTCTTGTAGGTCAGACCTTCCGCATCGCGGATCACCTCTTTTGTGGAGGCTCCTATGTATTTTGCTGCGCTGCCAAATCCCGGAGTATGGTCTGTGAGAGCCAGATCATTGTCAATTGTTTTTGGCACACCGATAAATCTCTGCTTCTGTCCGGTAAGAATGGCATAATCCGACAGCTTTTTAATGGTATCCATGGAATCATTACCGCCAATATAAATAAACGTATCAATACTCAGCTTATTCAGAATTCCAAACAGTTTCTCATAAATATCTCTGTCTTCATGTATTTCCGGAAGCTTGTAACGGCAGGAACCAAGAAATGCAGACGGTGTTCTTTTCAGAAGCTCAATATCCAGTTCCGAATGAATCTGTGTAGACAGATCCACATACTGCTCATCCAGAAGTCCCTGTACTCCGTGAAGCATTCCGTATACCTTGTCAAAGCCTCGTTCAATGGCATTTTTATAAACGCCTGCCAGACTGGAATTAATTACAGAGGTGGGTCCCCCTGACTGTCCTACGATGATGTTTCTTTTTTTTGCCATATTCTGTTCCTCCTGTACAACAACCTATAATTGTTAATTTTAACAATATATATTCATTCCGTCAAGTTTATATTATATATTTTGCATATAATATTGTTTGATTTCAAATTATGCATAGTCAAAATATACATCTTCGCAGGAAACAAAAAACAGGGCAGTATCCCAAAGAATACCGCCCCGGCTGTTGACATCGTGTCCCGTTATTTTTTATTAAAATGTAAACTTGTCTGCAAAGTAAGCGTCCAGCTCATCGATCTTCACACGAACCTGCTCCATGGTATCACGGTCGCGGACAGTTACTGCGCCGTCTGTCTCGGAATCAAAGTCATAGGTTACGCAGAACGGAGTTCCGATCTCATCCTGTCTTCTGTAACGCTTTCCAATATTTCCACGGTCGTCATACTCGCAGTTGTATTTTTTAGAAAGCTGCTGATAGATCTTCTCAGCGCCTTCATTCAGCTTCTTGGAAAGAGGAAGCACACCGATCTTCACCGGAGCAAGCACCGGATGGAAACGAAGCACAGTACGCACATCATTTTTCTCAGCGTCAAGAACCTCTTCATCATATGCGCTGCACAGGAATGCAAGCACCATACGGTCAGCTCCCAGTGACGGCTCAATCACATACGGAATATATTTCTGCTTCTTCTCGTCGTCAAAGTAAGTCAGATCCTGACCAGAAACATTCTGATGCTGTGTCAGGTCATAGTCTGTTCTGTCAGCAATACCCCACAGTTCCCCCCAGCCAAACGGGAACAGGAACTCCACGTCTGTGGTAGCCTTGCTGTAGAAGCTCAGCTCTTCCTGATCGTGGTCGCGATAACGTACCTCATCCTCTTTAAGCCCCAGAGAACTGAGCCAGTCAAGGCAGAACTGCTTCCAGTATGCAAACCATTCAAGGTCTGTATCCGGCTCACAGAAAAATTCCAGCTCCATCTGCTCAAACTCACGGGTACGGAAGGTAAAGTTTCCAGGAGTGATCTCATTACGGAAAGATTTACCGATCTGTCCGATTCCAAATGGAATTTTCTTTCTGGAGGTTCTCTGTACATTCTTAAAGTTTACAAAAATACCCTGCGCGGTTTCCGGACGAAGGTATACGGTATTTTTTGCATCCTCAGTTACACCCTGGAAGGTCTTGAACATCAGGTTGAACTGACGGATATCTGTAAAGTTATGTTTGCCGCAGCTTGGGCAGGGAACCTGATGCTCTTTGATAAATTCCATCATCTGTTCCTGAGACCAGGAATCTACGCTTCCTTCAATCTCGATCCCATGCTCTGCACAGTAGTCCTCGATCAGCTTATCTGCACGGAAACGCTCATGGCACTCCTTACAGTCCATCAGAGGATCAGAAAATCCGCCCAGGTGACCGGAAGCTACCCATGTCTGAGGATTCATAAGAATCGCACAGTCTACGCCTACATTGTAGGGAGACTCCTGAATAAATTTCTGCCACCACGCTCTTTTTACGTTGTTTTTCAGCTCCACACCCAGGTTTCCATAGTCCCAGGTATTTGCCAGACCACCGTAAATCTCAGAGCCCGGATAGACGAATCCTCTGGCTTTTGCCAGAGCAACAATTTTTTCCATTGTTTTTTCCATAATTATTCTCCTAAATTTTTCAATGTTCTTAACTGCCTGGTCTCCCCTGCAGTTATCAATGCTCTCATTATACTAGCATCCTTCTGCTTTTTCAACAGATTTCCACCCATTTTTCTTCCGGATAATCCACTACAACGCAGTCATTGTGATAAGTCCGTTCCGGAAGAACGATCATCACATGAGCCAGCTCTTTATTTACAGGAATCGCGCTTAAATGCCATACTCCTGTATGAAGAAGCACCATAGTTCCCTTTGGCACAAGAAAAGCCTCTGTCAGTTCCGGTACAGGCTCCTTTCCGGCAGGCGCCACATGGACGATCACATCATCATCCAGACAGAGTACGCCTTCCTGTGTATAGTTGTGATATTCTGCTGCTGAGACGATCATTTTTTCCGGTTTATGTATCAGAAGCGGCGAAAAAGTCATCTGCATGCTTCCTGAACTGTGCATTCTCAGTCTGTCCTGATAAAAATCTCCCAGGCTGTAGCCTTCAGGGTTCATAAAATCTGTAAAACTTCCAAATTCTTTAAAGCTTTCTGCTGTAAGTGTTTTTACCTTGATCTGCTTCATAAAAATCCCTCCCGCTGATTTTTCTTTATAGTTTTGCTTTTATTTCATGATTTCCAGAATTTCCAGACTCTTAAATTTCCGGTCTGTGTTTCTGTCAACATATCTGTGAACGATCCGCTCCAGCTCTGCCAGAACCTCTTCACTGACTGTAAAGGTGTAAAGCTTTCCCATTGGCGCACTGACAATGTAGCGCATGGCATAAAGAGCCGCCCCGGAGATCCTCACTGCATCCCTCTGACCTTTTGCGCAGGAACCGCACAGAATACCGTGATGCTCCTGAGAAAAAAAACAGTCGTTTTCCGGAACCTCATCTCTGGCACAGCAGGCGCAGGAAGCAAGCTCAGGACAGTACCCTTCCTCAGCCATGGCCCGCAGTTCAAACACACAGCGGATCAGGGAATCCTTTACATGAGGATTCAGAAGGGCTTTTACTGTCACATAGAGAAGATTCATCATTTCTCTTTCGTCTGTTCCTTCCTGCCCGAAATAATCTGCCAACTCCAGAAAATAATACCCATAATAAATCCCCGGCTGCATGGCCGCCAGTTCCATAAAATGATGAGTTACATTTACCTGATTCAGGTTATAGCTGCTTCTTCCCTCATAAAGAGTAAAGCTTCCGAACACAAAAGGCTCTGCTGCTGCCATAAAAGGGCTGTTCAGCCTTCTGGCTCCTCTGACAAAGGCAGAAATCTTTCCTCTTTCTCTTGTAAGGAGCACGATCCTTTTGTCGTACTCCCCGATGGGCATGGCAGATATCACAACACCCTGCACAGTAATCAGGTCACTCATGATCAGATTTCCTTTTTATCATATCCAAAGTTTTTGATCAGAAAATCACTGTCCCGCCAGTCTTTTTTTACCTTGACCCAAAGCTTCAGGTTCACCTTTGCATCCAGCATCCGCTCCAGCTCAAACCTTGCGTTGCTTCCGATCTTTTTCAGCATGCTTCCCTGCTTTCCGATAATAATTCCCTTGTGAGAATCCCTCTCGCAGATGATGGTTGCGTCAATATCCACCAGACGGCTTTTGCCCGGACGCTCCTTCATGCGGTCAATAGCCACCGCGATTCCGTGAGGGATCTCCGCATCCAGAGCATGAAGCGCCTTTTCGCGGATGATCTCTGCCGCGATCTGTCTCTGCGGCTGGTCTGTTACCGTATCCTCATCATAAAACATAGGACCGTAGGGAAGGTATTTGAGAATACTGGGGATGATATCCTCTGTATTTACACCACGCAGCGCAGAAACAGGAATGATCTCATCAAAATGGTAAAGCTTCCGGTAGGTGTCAATGGCCTTTGCGATCTCCTCCCGGTCAACGGTATCCACTTTATTGATGATCAGAAGCACCGGAAGATGAAGGCTTCCCAGCTGCTCTGCAATATGACGCTCTCCTGCTCCGATAAAGGTGGTTGGCTCTACCAGCCAGAGGATCACATCCACATCCTTCAGAGTACGCTCTGCCACCTGGACCATGTACTCTCCCAGCTTGTTTTTTGCCTTGTGGATTCCCGGAGTATCCAGAAATACAATCTGTCCGTCCTCACAGGTATAAACAGTCTGGATCCTGTTTCTGGTGGTCTGAGGTTTTTTGGATGTTATGGCGATCTTCTGGCCGATCAGATGATTCATCAGAGTGGATTTCCCCACATTGGGACGGCCGATAATGGCTGCAAAGCCTGATTTAAAGTTTTCTTTCATATAAAAATTGTCCCTGCTTTCTTCTGTACTTGTCAGCAGGAAATCAGAGATTTTACCTCTTTAAAGATTTCCCGTTCTTTTTCAATGGCTGTTTCACTTCCGACAACACATACCGCATCATCGGAAAGGATCGCTTCGATCAGTGGAGCAAGTCCGCGGATATCCTCTACGTCTGCGCCAAGGATCTGATTTCTCTCTTTCTGCATCATTTCCTCTGTAACGCCGCAGAACCAGGCAGTTTTGGAAATACTTCCCTGCATCTGAGGTGTTCTGGGAACATCCTTTCCGCTTATGGTACCGATAATATATTTTGTCATTTCCCGCTCATCTGCCTGGAAATCACGGACATAAGCCGGAATTCCCTCATAAACATCCAGGGTACGTTTCAGATGGGGATCTCTGTAGGAAACAAAATAGCTTTCCCCGCTTCTCTTAAAGCCACTCATACATCCATAAGCTCCGCCTTTTACACGAAGGTTCATCCAGAGATAATCATAGCTCAAAATCACTTTCAGAATATCCAGAGCGCCTGTGTATTCATAGCCTTTTTTGCGGAAGTTTCCGGTACGGGCTACATACTGAACCTGTCCGGAGGTGGTAAATCCCTCGTTTTTCTTTTCACAGCTTATGGATTTTTCTGCGATGCCAACAGGTTCTGTATGAAGCGTATGCTTCAGAGCCTTCACCTGCTTCATGATCTCATCCAGAGACTCCCTTTCTCCTGTATAACTGATCTTCAGATATTCCGGCCGGAGAATTTCCGTCATAAGAGAATTCAGCTCTTTTACAAGCTCCTCTTTTCTGGTGTCAAAATTCTTTTCCAGCTCCTCGATAAACTGATAATAGGCAATACCGGACATTCCCTCCTGGAAAGCCGCCATAGGCGAGCTGTAGGAAGCGCCCCGAAGAACCGCTGTGCAGTGTCCTGCACTTACCAGATTTGCCTGAGCTCTGGATTTTACTCTTGCAATGATCTCGTAGAGACGTTTGGTATCCTCCAGGCTGGAAGTATTCAGGATCTCCCTGATCATACGGAACAGAACGTCAATTTTCGGATACATTACCTTTCCTCTTACAGAGAACATGGCGTCATAGTCCTCTGTAGAGTCCACATGATCAAACACCTCTATTCCAATGTTGATACCGCCGGTCTCGGCATTGATCTCATTGGACAGCTCTCCGTAGGTATAATGAGCAGTGTCTACATATCCAAGAACAGACTTCAGAAGACCCAGATATGGGACTTTTTCCGGTGCAAGGTTTTTAAGATCAAACATCAGGTCAAGGTATGCGATTCCGTTGGTGGGCACCTCATGGTAAAGGAACAGGCTGCCGTCCACATCCAGCGGTTCATTGGAAAAACCTGCTGCCTCTTTACGGATATCTTCCCTTTTCAGCATGGGAATACATTTTTCCGCACCCGGCTCCTCAGGCGCTTCCTGATAAGCCTCCAGATCCTTTGTTTTCTGTACCAGCGCTTCTCTTTCTTCCGGAGAAAGGCTTTCCAGATGAGCCTGAAGCTTTTCTTCCAGAGCTTTTTCCTTACGGGCAGCAAGGCCTTTAGACGGAACAAGAGTGATCACAGAACCATGGGTATTGTCCAGAAGATATTTTCGGATCAGTTCCTCAAAATATCCCTCTCCGGCAAGAGCTTTCAGTTTTTCAAACACTGGAAGCGCCTGAACCTGGGCAAAGGCTTTTTCATCACTGTACAGCCAGTTTCCAAACACTGCCAGGCTGTACATCAGGCCTTTGGGCCAGGAAGAAAAATCAGCCTCTCTGTAGCGGAATTCCATACAGTTGATTCCTGCATTCAGGGCCTTTCTGTCGATTCCCTTTTCTGCGATCTCTTCAAGATTTGTACGGATGATCTCTACAAACTTTTCTTTTTTATCCGGGTCTGTTCCCTTTGCCACAATATCAAAATAGGGCTGCATGATTCCGTCATCATAAGAACCATAAACGTCCATGCCGATCCCGGCGTCCAGAAGAGCCTGTTTCAGAGGCGCTCCCGGCGCGCTCAAAAGTGCATAATCCAGAACCTCAAAGGCTGTTCCTGTAAGGACGTCAGAAGCGTCTCCCACTACGGTGCTGTAGGCAAGATAGGAATTTCCCTCTTCGCTCTCGCTTTCTGAAACCGGATATTCCATAACCAGATCCTTTCTTTTTTCAAAAGGCTCCTGCTTTCTGATCTCAGAATCCACATCCAGTCTCTCAAAGGCAGAAAGATAATGCTCATCAATAAACGCCAGCTTTTCTGCCATGTCCATATTTCCGTACAGATAAATGTAGCTGTTGGAAGGATGATAATAGGTCTTATGAAATTCCAGAAATTCCTCATAGGAAAGCTCCGGAATATGATCCGGATCACCGCCGGATTCGCAGCCATAGCTTGTATCCGGAAACAGAGAATTCATGATCTCTCTTTCCAGAACCTCATCCGGAGAGGAAAAAGCTCCCTTCATCTCATTGTAAACAACTCCGTTATATTTCAGAGGTCCCTCTGCATTTTCAAGCTGATAGCTCCATCCCTCCTGGCGGAAGATCTCTTCTTTTTTGTAAATATTCGGATAAAAAACAGCATCCAGGTACACATGCATCAGATTCTGGAAATCCTGATCGTTGCAGCTTGCAACAGGATAGCAGGTTTTATCCGGATAGGTCATTGCATTGAGAAATGTATTAAGAGAACCCTTTACCAGCTCCACAAAAGGATCTTTCAGCGGAAACTCCCTGGAACCGCACAGCACGCTGTGCTCCAGAATATGGGCTACGCCGGTGCTGTTTTTTGGTGGAGTACGAAAAGCAATATTAAACACCTTGTTCTCATCATCATTCTCTATAAGCATGACTCTTGCGCCTGTTTTTTTATGGCGCAGCAGATATCCTGTGGAACGGATATCCTTCAGATTTTCTTCTTTGATAATGTCATAAGCAAAAATTCTGTCCTTATTCATATCTGCCTCCGGTTTTTATTATTCATTATTGCTCTTTTAAGGCTGATTATTCCGGCAATCCTCCTTCTCCCGGAAACTGCAGTTCATACATTTCACGGGCGGCTTTTGTAAGAAGCTCAAGCTCCTTCTCCATACTGATATCCTTCGGAAGGCATACTGCTGTTTTGTAGATATCCTTCTGAAGCTTTGCCTTTGCATCATCCTCCTTAATGGTAATGATCCCGCACAGCATGGAATTATAAGAGCGGTCTGTTTTACAAAGATCCATATAAAGCTTTATCAGGTGACAGCATTCTCTGTAAAGAAGTTCCTTATGAAGCTCACTTTTATTGAGAAACTCTGTATATTTTACAGAATCCAGTTCCTTTCTGATCTCCTTCTGGGCGCTTTTTACCCCAAACCATCTGCTGCCTGCATTTTTATTAAATTCCATAGACATCCAGAATTTCAGATAGCCGTCTGCCACATTTGTTCCGTCATCCTTATAGCGGGCTTCCCAGATTTCCCGGCGGATCCCATTTGCCTCCATATCTTCACCGGATGCAAGAGCCTGCTCCAGAAGCGCCTTTCTCTTCCGGGGATCTGCCTCTCTGTAGTATTCTGCGATTGTGGGTGTATCCATAGTAATTTTCTCCTTTGATCCTGTGGTTTTATTCATTTTCATTACAGTATACAAGCTCTGTCTCTGCCAGATTCAGCGCTTCCTCGATCACTCTGTCCATATCCATGTAGCGGTACATGCCGAGCCTTCCGCCAAATATCACATTTTTTTCTTCCAGAGCCCTGCGCTCATATTTCGCATACAGTTCATTGTTTGCAGGGTCGTTCACCGGATAATAAGGTTCCGCGCCTTTTGTCCATTCTGCAGAATACTCCCGGGTGATCACAGTTTTCGGCTGGGTACCGAACTCAAAATGTTTGTGCTCAATGATCCTTGTATAAGGAACCTCATAATCAGTATAATTTACTACCGCATTTCCCTGATAGTTGGCCATATCCAGCACTTCTGTCTCAAATCTGAGAGAGCGATAATCCAGAGGACCGTAGCAGTAATCATAAAACTCGTCCAGCATACCTGTAAACAGCACTTTTTCGGCCTGAGCGCAAAGCTCCTCTTTATTTGCAAAAAAATCTGTTTTCAGGATAACCTGAGTTCCTTCCAGCAGCTTTCGGATAATTTCCGTATATCCGCCTTTGGGGATTCCCTGATAAGGATCCTTAAAGTAATTATTGTCATATGTATAGCGAAGAGGAAGCCGCTTGATAATAAATGCAGGAAGCTCTCTGCACTCTCTTCCCCACTGTTTCCGGGTGTAGCCCTCGATCAGCTTTTCGTATACATCCTGTCCCACCAGAGCAAGAGCCTGTTCCTCCAGATTCCTGGGGTTTGTAATATGCATTCTGGAAATCTGTTCCCGGATTTTCGCCTCAGCTTCAGCCGGAGTGCGCACTCCCCACAGCTGATGAAACGTATTCATATTAAAGGGAAGATTGTAAAGCTCATCCTTATAGACAGCAATGGGAGAATTTACAAAATGGTTAAATTCTGCAAACTGATTCACATAATCCCACACGGTTTTATTGGATGTGTGAAAAATATGGGCGCCATATTTGTGAACCTGGATCCCCTCAATCTCTTCTGTATAAATATTTCCGCCAATGTGATCCCGCTTATCTATCACAAGGCAGGTTTTGCCGCATTTCACAGCCTCATGGGCAAACACAGAGCCGAAAAGCCCTGCTCCTACGATCAGGTAATCATATTTTTTCATGAAAAAACCCTCTTTCTTCTGAGTCATTATACCCTATAGTATAACAAATCAGGAAGAAAAAGGGTAGTCCTGTTTTATGACAGTCTTGTTTTGAAATCCTGGTATCCGAATCTTCTGATCAGCCGGAAATCCCCGGGATCTTCTTCCAGAACAATATCCGGAAGTGCCATTCCGTTAAAGGTATTATTTTTTACCATGGAATAAATGGCCATGTCACCGAATTCCAGAATATCGCCGCATTTTAATTTCCGGTCAAAGGAATAATCTCCGATCACGTCTCCCGCCAGACAGGTAGGGCCTCCCAGGCGGAAGGTAAAGGCTTTTTCTCCCGGCAGACCGGAGTCCTTCAGAGGGGGACGGTAAGGCATTTCCAGAACGTCCGGCATATGGCAGGCTGCAGAGGTATCCAGAATGGCAATGGACAGCTCGTTTTCCATAACCTCCAGTACTTCTGTCAAAAGGATTCCCGCATTTAGGGCAACGGCCTCCCCGGGCTCCAGATAAACCCGAACCCCATAGGTATCCTGTACATGGCGGATACATTTTTTCAGAAGCTCTCTGTCATAATCCTCTCTGGTAATGTGATGGCCTCCGCCGAAATTAATCCATTTCATCCGGTGCATGTAAGAGCCGAACTGCTCTTCCACCGCTTTCAGGGTGTCAGAAAGGGCATCGGAATTCTGTTCGCACAGGGTATGAAAATGAAGCCCCTCAATTCCATCCAGTAATTCTTCTGTAATCTGATCGATGGCAGTTCCAAGCCTGGATCCTGGCGCACAGGGATCGTATATCTCATGTCCCTCCTGGGTGGAAAAGCGGGGATTGATCCGAAGCCCCGGGCTTTTGCCTCCTGCAAGGATCTGATCCTTATATTTTTTTACCTGGGCCGGTGAATTCAGGATAATGTGATCGCAGAGACGGATGATCTCCGGCATTTCCTCTTCTCTGTACGCAGGCGAAAAAATATGGTTTTCTTTTCCCAGCTCCTCTGCCGCCAGTCTTGCTTCAAAAAGCCCGCTGGCAGCAGCGCCGTTGAGATATTTTCCGATCAGAGGATATACGGCAAACATGGAAAAGGCTTTCTGGGCAAGAAGAATCCGGCACCCGGTCTCCTGACAGATTTCCCTTAAAATCTCAAGATTTTTAATCAACTTTTCTTTTTGGATCACATAACAGGGCGTTCTCAGTTCCTCTCTTTTCATTTTGCCAAAACAACCTCTCTGTCATTAATCTACCAGATCCGGGTTTTCTTTGATCTTCCACGGAAGTCCCCATTTATTCAGAGCATCCATAAACGGATCCGGATCAAACTCTTCAATGTTAAATACGCCAGGTCCCTGCCAGGTTCCTGTCATCAGCATCATGGTACCGATCATTGCCGGAACACCGGTGGTATAGGCAACTGCCTGAGAGCCCACTTCCTTATAGCATTCCTGGTGGTCACAGGTATTGTAAATATAGATTGTCTTTTCTACGCCATCTTTTTTGCCTGTAAAAATACAGCCGATATTTGTCTTTCCCTTTGTTCTCGGGCCAAGAGAGGAAGGATCCGGAAGCACTGCTTTCAGGAACTGAAGAGGTACGATTTCTTTTCCCTCATACATGATAGGCTCAATGGAAGTCATTCCCACATTTTCCAGGCAGCGGAGATGTGTGAGATAGCTTTCTCCGAAAGTCATAAAGAAACGGATTCTTTTGATTCCCGGAATGTTAAGAGCCAGAGACTCAATTTCCTCATGATGAAGAAGGTACATATCTTTTTCACCGATCTCCGGGAAATCGTAAACTCTCTTGATCTCCATTGGCTCTGTTTCTACCCAGTGGCCGTCCTCCCAGTAGGAGCCCTTTGCGGAAACCTCACGGATGTTGATCTCCGGGTTAAAGTTTGTGGCAAAAGGATATCCATGGTCGCCTGCATTGCAGTCCAGAATGTCAATGTAATTGATCTCATCAAAATAATGTTTCAGAGCATAGGCAGAAAATACACTTGTTACGCCAGGATCAAAGCCGCTTCCCAGAAGAGCTGTGATTCCTGCTTTTTCATAACGCTCTTTGTAAGCCCACTGCCATTTATATTCAAATTTTGCAGTATCCTCCGGCTCATAGTTTGCAGTGTCCACATAATGAACTCCTGTTTCCAGGCAGGCATCCATAATGTGAAGATCCTGATACGGAAGCGCAAGATTTAAAACCACATCCGGCTGTACCTTGCGGATCAGAGCTACCAGCTCCTCTACATTGTCAGCATCCACCTGAGCGGTTGTGATCTTTGTTTTTGTAGTTCCCTGAAGCTTTTCTTTCAGCGCATCGCATTTGGACACGGTACGGCTTGCAATACAGATCTCCTCAAATACCTCGCTGTTCTGGCAGCATTTGTGAATTGCTACGGAAGCAACGCCTCCGCATCCGATAATTAACGCTTTTCCCATAAATGGTTCCTCCTTGATATGTAAATATTGGTTTTTTATTTTTTCAGCGCAAGAAGCATCTCCCGGATGATCTTGCATGCCACTGCAGTTGACATTCCGCTGTGATCACAGGGCGGACAAAGCTCATTGACGTCACAGCCTATGATATCCAGACTGGCGCACACCTCTGTGACATTTTTCATCAGTGTGAAAAAAACAACGCCTCCCGGCTCCGGCGTCCCAGTTCCCGGAAATACAGAAGGGTCCAGCACATCCAGATCAACAGTAAAATAAACAGGCTTTCCTTTCAGCTCCGGCAGAATCCCAGGAAGATCATCAAGGGTAAAAGGGTGAAAATCCGTATGTCCGGATCTTGCCCAGTCAAACTCGCTCTTTTCTCCGGAGCGTATTCCAAACTGGTGGATCCGTCCGTCACCCAGAATATCCCAGCACCGTCTGATAACAGCCGCGTGGGACAGCTTTACCCCAAGATAATCCTCTCTCAGATCTGTGTGAGCGTCCAGATGGATGATATGAAGCTCCGGATACTGCCTGGCCGCCGCACGCACGGCTCCCAGTGTCACCAGATGCTCGCCGCCGATCATAAAGGGAAGTTTTTTATCCTTCAGGATGGTCTCTGCTGTTTTTTCAATCTCAGAAAGAACAAGCTCAGAATCTCCTATGGCAAGCTCCAGATCTCCCAGATCAAAGATCCGGCAGTCCTCAAGGTCTCTGTCCTGATAAGGACTGTATGTTTCCAGCCCGTAAGAATCATTCCTTACCGCCTGTCCTGCGAATCGCGTTCCCGGACGGAAGGAAGTGGTGGAATCAAAAGGCGCCCCGTAAAGCACAATGTCCGCTTCCTCATATCCGGCATCACAGCCAATAAAGTTCATTACTGATTTATTCAACATCTTCCAAAAGCTCCTCCACATATACCGGAAGGGCAAACACTCCGGCATGTAATCTTGGTTCGTAATATCTTGTATGGATTCCTTTCAGCTTCCAGGCCACTCCGTTCAGATCCGTAAGAGGATGATATTTCTTTGAAGCAAACCCAAACAGCCAGTGCCCGGAGGGATAAGAGGGCAGATGAGCCTGATATACCCTGCAGATCGGGAAGGTTTCCAGAATACGCTTGTGCATTCTCTGACACTGAAAGGCTTCCTCTGTATAAAAAGGACTTTCATTCTGATTGATCATGATTCCGTCCTCCCGGAGAGCACCGAAACAGTTCCCGTAGAATTCCTTTGTAAAAAGTCCCTCTCCCAGGCCAAAAGGATTGGGAGAGTCAATGATGATCAGATCATAGCAGTCTGTTTTTGACCGCACAAACCTGAGGCCGTCCTCGTGGAAAATCTGTACTCTGGGATCATTCAGGCTGCAGGCGATCTGAGGCAGGTACTTCCGGCACACCTCCACAAGAAGAGGATCGATCTCCACCATGTCGATATGCTCGATCTCCTCATACTTTACAAGCTCCCGGACAACGCCGCCGTCTCCTCCTCCGATTACCAGAACGTCCTTTACAAGAGGATGGACTGCCATTGGAACATGGGTGATCATTTCATGATAAATAAATTCATCCTTTTCTGTCAGAGTCAGATCTCCGTCCACAACAAGGATTTTGCCGAACTCCTTCGAGTCCAGCACATCAATCTGCTGAAATTCACTTTGAGCGCTGAAAAGCTGTTCTCTCACCCGGATAGAAAGCTTCACATCCTCTGTATGTTCATCAGAAAACCACATTTCCATGGCGCTACTCTCCCTTCACTACATTGAGATTCTCAATTTTTTCATCCTCAGGTCCTGTCATGGAGCAGCCCTTTTCCTTGGCATAAAGGATATACTCTATGATCTGGCCTGTGATCTTTTCTCCCGGAGCAAGAATGGGAATTCCCGGAGGATAGCACATGACAAATTCCCCGCAGATCCTTCCCTCTGTCTTTTCCACAGGGAGAGATTCCTTTTCTGAATAAAAAGATTCCTGAGGCGTCATCACAACCTGAGGGGAAAGATATTCCTGAGTAAGCATACCTGTCTTGTCCTTCTGGTATCTTCTCTTAATATCTGCAAGGGCGCTGACAAGACGCTCCACCTCCTGCTTTCTGTCCCCGATGGACAGATACGCCAGCATATTTCCAATATCTCCGAACTCAATCTGGATATCGTAATCGTCTCTTAAAATATCATAGACCTCGATTCCTGCCAGTCCGATCTCCAGTGTATGCACGGACAGCTTGGTGGGGTCAAAATCGTAAATGCTGTCCTGGTTGATCAGCTCGTTCCCAAAGGCATAATATCCTCCGATCCGGTTGATCTCTGTTCTGGCATATTCAGCCAGCTCCGCCACTCTCTGAAAGGATTCCTTTCCCCGAAGGGCAAGATTCCTTCTGGAAATATCAAGGCTTGAGAGAAGCAGGTAAGAAGCGCTTGTTGTCTGGGTAAGATTGATGATCTGACGCACATAACCGGGATGCATATTTTTTCCGATCAGAAGGAAAGAACTCTGGGTAAGGCTTCCTCCTGATTTATGCATACTGACAGAGGCCATATCCGCTCCTGCGTCCATGGCATTAACCGGAAAGCCTTCTCCGAAATAAAAATGTGTGCCGTGGGCCTCGTCTACCAGAACCTTCATATTCCTGTCATGGGCAAGCTTTACGATCTCCCGGAGATTGGAACAGATTCCATAATAAGTGGGATTGTTTACAAACACAGCCACTGCATCAGGATTTTCCTGAATGGCTTTCTCTACCTGTTCCAGCTTCATTCCCAGCGAAATACCAAGCCGGTTGTCCACATCCGGATTTACATAGATCGGTGTGGCTCCGCACAGTACAAGAGCGTTGATCACGCTTCTGTGTACATTTCTGGGCAAAATGATCTTATCGCCCTTCTTACAGCAGGTAAGAATCATGGTCTGAACCGAGGATGTCGTTCCCCCAACCATAAGAAATGCGCCTGCCGCGCCAAATGCTTCTGCTGCAAGCTGTTCTGCCTCCTTGATCACAGAAACCGGATGGCAGAGATTATCAAGGGGTTTCATAGAGTTTACGTCTATACTGACGCACTGACTTCCAAGTAAATTTACCAGTTCCGGATTTCCCCTTCCGTGTTTATGTCCCGGAACATCAAAGGGAACGATCCTCATTCTCCGGAATCGTTCCAGTGCCTCGTAAATTGGAGCCTTTTCCTGCGACATGTTTCAGCCTCCCTCCCGAAATTCATAGGAAATCCATTATTAAAACAAGTACTGTATTTTCCTATGGAACAAAAAAACGCAGGCAGGCGCATAACTTTGCATCTGCTTGCGTTTATTATCTTTATTCTTATAATTTCTTCTATATAATGTAAATTTTAATTATAAAAAACAGATAATGGATTAGAGTCTATATAGCAAATATTTTTACTTTTACTACTCTTATTGACCGTTTCACAAGTTATGCATGCGATACGCATACCGGTTATAAAGTAACCAACTTATAAAATTTGAGCTTCTAACTCAATCAATAATGCAGTTCCCTGGACTGCGTAAAATATTTGCATGGAAGACTTTCCTGACTGTTTTCCATACGTGTATATTTATACCATAAAACGACTTTATTTTCAAGAACTTTCTAAAAAAATCATCCTGGGTGATGGAATTTTACCAGGCTGTTTTATTCCGGAATAACTTATAATGCATTTATTCCAATTTAAGTCCCCTGTTTCCTGTATTTGCCTTGAATTTAAAGGATTTTCCGGCTTTTCCCGTTATTCCGGGTCTATAAACATGGCGTCCCCAAAGCTGAAGAAACGATACCGCTCTTTTACTGCCTCCTCATATGCAGCCATAATCCGGTCTTTTCCTGCAAGAGCAGAAACCAGCATCATCAGTGTGGACTCCGGCAGGTGGAAATTGGTGATCAGACCATCGATCATTTTAAACTGATAACCCGGATAAATAAAGATTTCCGTCCATCCGCTTCCTGCACGGAGAACACCATCTTCACCTGTGGCAGATTCCAGAGTACGGCAGCTTGTAGTCCCTACTGAGATCACACGGCCGCCCTGCTTCTTTGTGTCATTGATCAGCTTTGCCTGATCCTCTTCCACCACATAAAATTCCGAGTGCATGTGATGATTTTCCACATCGTCTACTTTTACCGGACGGAAGGTTCCAAGCCCCACATGAAGGGTCACATGAGCAATTTTTACACCCTTTTCCTGTACCTTCTGAAGAAGCTCCTGAGTAAAATGGAGCCCGGCTGTAGGAGCTGCCGCAGAACCGTCATTTTTTGCATAAACTGTCTGATAACGGTTTTTGTCCTCTAATTTGTGGGTAATGTACGGAGGCAGGGGCATTTCTCCCAGCTGATCCAGAATCTCCTCAAAAATGCCTTCATACTGGAACTGGATCAGGCGGTTTCCTTCCTCCACTACATCAATGATCTCGCCTTTCAGGATCCCGTCTCCAAAAACGATCTTCGCGCCCGGGCGGGCTTTTTTGCCCGGCTTTACCAGACATTCCCAGATATCATTTTCTTTCCGTTTCAGAAGAAGAATCTCAATAAGAGCTCCTGTCTCTTCCTTGTGACCATAAAGACGGGCAGGAATAACCCGGGTATCATTGACAACCAGACAGTCTCCCTCTTTCAGATAATCCAGAATATCCGTGAAATGACGGTGTTCCACACTTCCGTCCTTCATGGAAAGATGAAGAAGTCTGGAAGAGCTTCTGTCCTCCAGGGGATCCTGAGCGATCAGCTCCTGTGGAAGATCATAATAAAAATCTGATGTTTTCATAATACTACTCCTTATCTTCTGCCTTCTGGCTTTCTTCCTTCCATTGCTTTCTCCACTGGCGGATCTGATTCCATTCCCTGTTTGAAAGATCTGCCTTTTTCAGAAGATCCGGCCGCCATTTAGCCGTACGGTAAATGGACTGTTCTCTCCTCCACGCCTCTACATTGGCATGATGTCCGGAAAGAAGAACAGGAGGCACTTTTTTGTCATGCCAGGTTTCCGGTCTGCTGTACTGAGGATATTCCAGGAGACTGCCGGAAAAGGATTCCGTTTCACCGGATTCCTGATTGGTAAGAACCCCCGGAACCATACGGGAAATAGAATCCATCATCACCATGGCCGGAAGCTCGCCTCCGGTAAGCACATAATCTCCGATAGAAACATAATCCGTGACGATCTCCTCAAGAACCCTCTCGTCAATTCCCTCGTAATGACCGCAGAGAAAAACAAGATCCTTTTCTTTTGCAAAGTCCCTGGCCATTTCCTGGTTAAAAACCTTTCCCTGAGGAGTCAGATAAATAACCCTGGGCTGATACCCGATCTTTTTTTCAACGGATTCATAGGCAAGATACACAGGCTCTGCCTGCATCAGCATTCCGGCGCCGCCTCCATAGGGATAATCGTCAACCTTCTGATGCTTATTAAATGCATAGTCCCGGATATTAACTGCTTCGATATCCAGAAAGCCGCCTGCCATGGCCCGGCCGATAATACTGGTATTCATCCCGTCCCGGATCATGTCCGGAAAAAGCGTCAGCACATGAAAATTCATTATATCAGCCCTTTCATCAAATGTATGGTCATAACATTCTTCTCCAGATCCACATCCAGAATACATTCCTTAATAGCCGGCAGAAGAACCTCGCCATGTTCCGCAGAGTCAATAATATAAACATCATTGGCGCCTGTTTCCATTACATCTTTTAATGTGCCGAATTCCTGTCCGTCCTCCAGGACAACTGACATTCCCAGAAGATCCGCAATATAATATTCATCCTCTTCCAGCTCCTGTCCCTCTTCCCGTGGGATCCAGAGATCACGGCCTTTATATTTTTCAATGTCGTTAATGTTATCGACACCCTTAAATTTCAGAATTACAAGATTTTTAAAAAACTTTACATTTTTAATCTCAAGCTTTCGAAGCTCTCTTCCGGTATCCAGAAGCACATAATCAAGCTCCAGAAAACGTTCCGGCTCATCTGTTGTGGGGTATACCTTTGCCTCGCCCCTGACGCCGTGAGTAGTGGTGATCACACCAACCTTCAGTAAATCTTCCATAAATAAAACTCCCTGTAGTTAAAGAAGGAGCTATGTTTCCACAGCTCCTGTTTCTTACTTATGATATTGCGAAAGCCCTGTTTACTGCAGGATATCCACAATCACTTTTTTGCTGCTCTTTGAAGAAGCGGCCTTCACTACGGTACGGATCGCTTTGGCAATACGTCCCTGTCTTCCGATGACCTTGCCCATGTCAGCCGGTCCCACCTTCAGTTCAATAATAACTGCATCTTCCTTTTCGTTTTCGGTGACAACCACCTCGTCCGGATGATCTACAAGAGATTTTGCAATTACTTCTACCAGTTTTTTCATTACATACCTCCCTGCACTGCATTCTGCAGGACTTCTACAGTAATAGGAAAAAATACCCTCTCCGGTATTTCTTATTTCTCAATTCCGGCTGCTTTCAGGATCTTAGCAACAACTTCTGTAGGCTGAGCACCTGCTGCAAGCCATTTCTTAGCAGCTTCCTCATCTACTTTGTATGCGCTTGGCTCAAGGTTCGGATCATAAGTACCGATCTCTGCGATGCATTTTCCATCACGTTTGCAACGGGAATCTGCAACTACGATTCTATAAAAAGGTGCCTTCTTCTGTCCCATTCTTCTTAATCTGATTTTTACTGCCATTTTTGTTTTCCTCCATTTATCTCTTTTCTTTTTTTGTTAATTTATATTAAAAGGGAAGCTTAAAGCCGCCTCTTTTACCCATTTTACCGCCCATCATTCCGGGCATCTGTTTCATCATTTTCTTGCTCTGCTCAAACTGCTTTACAAGACGGTTGACCTCCGCTATATCCACCCCTGCGCCTCTGGCAATACGGTTTTTGCGGGATACATTCAGGATTGCCGGATTTGTCCGCTCCTGAGGGGTCATGGAAAGAATGATCGACTTGGTACGCTCCAGCGCGCTTTCATCTACCATACCTTCAATATCCTTCATCTTGCTGCCAACTCCCGGAAGCATATTCAGGATACTGCCGATTCCTCCCATTTTTTTCATCTGTTCCATACTGGTGAGATAGTCGTTAAAGTCAAAATCCATTTTTTTGAGCTTTTTCTGCATCTCAGCAGCCTGTTCCTGATCAATGGCAGCCTCGGCCTTTTCGATGAGGCTCATAACATCGCCCATTCCAAGGATTCTGGAAGCCATTCTCTCCGGATAAAACTGTTCCAGATCAGAAAGCTTTTCGCCCATACCCACATAGAGGATCGGCTTTCCTGTTACTGCCTTAATGGAAAGCGCCGCACCGCCTCTGGTGTCACCGTCCATCTTGGTAAGGATCACTCCGTCAATTCCTACTTTATCTGTAAAGGTCTTTGCCACATTTACAGCATCCTGACCGGTCATTGCATCCACGATCAGAAGAGTGGCATCCACCTGTACATTCGCCTTAATATCAGCAAGCTCCTGCATCATATCCTCATCTACATGAAGACGTCCTGCAGTATCCAGAAGCACAACATTCTGCTGATTTGCTTTTGCATGCTCCACTGCTGCCTTTGCAATATTTACAGGGTTCTGTTTATCTCCCATGGAAAATACTTCCACGCCCTGTTTTTCACCATTGACCTGAAGCTGAGTAATCGCAGCCGGTCTGTAAACATCACAGGCAACCAGAAGCGGACGCTTGCCCTTTGATTTCAGCTTGCCAGCAAGCTTGGCAACTGTTGTTGTCTTACCTGCACCCTGAAGACCTGCCATCATAAGAACCGTAATGTCATTACCCGGTTTGATCGGCAGCTCTGTTGTCTCACTTCCCATCAGATTCACAAGCTCTTCATTTACGATCTTGATAACCATCTGTCCTGGATTCAGTCCGTTCATCACGTCCTGTCCCACCGCGCGCTCCTGAACAGCTTTGGTGAACTGCTTTACAACCCGAAAGTTTACATCAGCCTCCAGAAGAGCCATTTTGACCTCTTTCAGAGCAATCTTAACATCTTCCTCTGTAAGACGTCCTTTTCCTCTAAGCTTTTTAAATACATTTTGTAATTTTTCTGTCAAGCTCTCAAACGCCATGCTTTATAACTCCTCTAATATCTCTTTGGAAATTTCTGTAATCTCCCGGTCCTGATACTTCTCTGCAATCTGGCTGATTCTCTGAACCTGCTTCTTAATACAGAGAAATTTTTCTACCAGATGCAGTTTCTTTTCATATTCTTCCAGAGTATGATTGCAGCGCCGGATCATGTCATGAACGCCCTGACGGCTGATCCCAAGCTCCTCCGCTACTTCACTGAGGGAAAAATCTTCCAGTACCACGCTTTCATATACCTGCTGCTGGCGCTCTGTAAGAAGCTCCCCGTAAAAATCATATAATAATGTCTGCTCTACAAACTTCTCCATCTGATAATCACCTTGTGTATCATACCCTATATGGCTGCCGGTGTCAAGTATTTTTTCTTTACAAACTGACGTTTGTGTTGTTTCGTCTTTGTTTATACTATTATAAATCAAATGTTTCCAGATTTTCTTATTTTCGTCTTACACCGTCTTATTTCATCTTAAATTTTTAATTTGTCACAGAAATTGTCACAGACTACTAGGATATTTTCACAGTCCTCGCAACGTTCTCCTGCTCTTTTTGCTTATCCTCTGTAAGATGTGTATAGGTGTCCAACGTAATTGATGTAGATGCATGTCCCATTATAAATCCATAATCCGCTTTTCTATATCTGGTCAAAGATGTAAAAATGTCTGATACCAAAAGTAAATAAATATAGAGGCTTTACGCCAGCATTTGTATCTGCAATTTTCCGGAAGATTGGCACAAATCTAAAGGAATGAAGAACCGTCTTTATTTTGTCAGGGCGTTTTCTTCGTTTTCTGCTTGTATCCTACTGCCAGATGTGCTATATTGATAATAGAAAAAGGGAAAGCCAGAAACACACGGCCTACCCTTAAACAATCAGCAACTTACCTTTTTACAAGGTCAGCCGTTCACTATTTGCGGTAGTGGGCGGCTATTTTCTTCCCTTGAAGATCTCATAAATGAGACTGGCAAGGGCAACCAACAAGATACCTATCTGGATTAAATCCGAATATGTAACATACATTGGCATCGCCCTCCTTTCCTCTTTGGTCTGGAGGGTTAGCCCCTCCGAAATGGAGGGCAGGCCGCCTTTTATGTGCTCTGACTTTCCGTAATGCCAGTATAGCATACTTTCCCTTTATCAGGCAATCAATTATTTCCAGTTATCTTCCCAGTTATCTTCGATTTTGACAGAAGGAATTATTTTCTCAGCAATCACACAAATTTCTGCTCCCAAAACCCTTTTCTTTGTCCCTATCGAAATCTGTCACAAAATCCTATTTTTAATTCCCAGACGCCGCATAAACACAGCATTTTTAAAATATTCATGTCAAAAATTTTTTCTTTACAAGCTTTTATTCCCTACACCCAGTCTCCGGGATGTTCTGCGTCAAAGTCAAATACAAATCTCTCATAGGCATTGATCACATGAGTGTCCTGGTACTTATCGTAGCGCTTATGTTTCCTTCCATACGACATATGCACATGCCCGTGAAGGAAATATTTAGGACGGTACTTTTCCATCAGCTTCAAAAACGCCTTAAATCCCTGATGCGGCAGATCTCTTCCATCGTTCAGCTGATATGCCGGAGCATGAGTAACCAGAATGTCAAACCCTCTCCTCCACAAAAGCTTTGGAAACAGCTTAAAGATTCTTCGTCGCATCTCTCTTTCCGTAAACTGATAAATCCCGGGTTTATACCGCATGGAGCCGCCCAGCCCCAAGATCCTGACCCCCTCATGCACATAAATGGTATCATCAATGCAGATACACCCGTCCGGCGGAATCCTTTCATATTTATCGTCATGATTCCCATGAACATAAAGGACAGGCGCGGAAGTAAAGGTTGCAAGAAATGACAGATATCGTGGGTCCAGATCCCCGCATGAAATAATAAGATCAATCCCCTCCAGTTTACTTTTCTCAAAAAAATCCCACAGGTACTTTGATTCTTCATCTGCGATCGCAAGTATTTTCATATTACTGTCCCTTCTCCACGCCCTGCTGCAATGTGACAGGCTTTGCCTGCTCCGTAAGCTGCCAGCTTTTCGGAATGGAACCAATTACATTATCTGCCAGCCAGTCCATGGTAATGATCTCTTCCGGAGACAGACTTCCCTGAGGATCATCCCGAATCACACCATTCTGTGAATAAAGCACACCGGAAAACGGATTAAATTCTCCGCGGCTGATAGTCTCTTTCAGAAGCTCCACAAGGTGCTGGGTTCCTGTCGGAAGTGTATGAGAACAGATCACATCTACAACGTTGGAGGACATTCCCCACCAGTAGTTAATGGCTTTCTTTTCTGAGCTGCTGTCGTCATATTTCCAGGTTCCGTTCATAACAGTGCGGATCAGCTCCTCATAAAATTTGCCCCAGTGCCACAAAGGCATGGCAAGGTTATGCGGCATTCCGTTTTCCATACGGTACAGCCCGAAGTATCTGGACGCATCTTCCGGAATCACCATATCACGTCCTGATACCACGGAAACCTCCTTTTCCCGGATTCTCTCCATGACCTGACCAAGATCATCATCCTTTAAGGTTGACCACTCCAGATATACCTTTGCTCTTGGATTCACCATGGCAGCACCCAGCGCAAAGGCATTGATATTTGCAATAGTTCCAAAAATAGGATAGTCCGCGATGTAGGCAAGTCTGCCGTTTTCGGACATTGCCCCTGCAATTGCGCCCATCAGGAATTTTGCCTCGTGCATTCTCGCATAATAAGTCCGGATATACCGGTGTGATGTATTCAGAGAACAGTTCAGTATCCTGATATCAGGATTTGCAATCGCTGCCTGGACACTTGCCTGGACAAAGGCGGGAGTTGTGGTAAAGATCATATTGCAGCCCTTTGCAATGGCGTCTGCAATAGCTTTTTCCGCAAGCTCCGGAACGATGTTTTCATAGCACATGGTAGTAACTTCATCCGGAAATGTCTGTTCCAGATGAAGACGTCCCAGTTCATGAGCATAGGTCCATGCGGAGGAACCGGGAGTTTTCGCATAGATAAAGGCAATCTTCAGCTTGGTGGAGCCTGTGAGAAGTCTGCTGAGCAAAGGCTTCTTTTCCCTGTTGGGATCCATCTTCAGATCGATCTCGTTGTCATGCTCCAGAAGCTTAAATTCCTCCCAGCTTTTATTAACAAGCTTTTTCAGTTCTGCAACTGTTTTCTGGCATACTGCCTGATAACCATAAACAGTAATAAAAGCAAGAAAGGCATCTCCCGCTGTAATCGAAAGTTTTTTCCCTCCTGCTGCCTGGAATTCCAGCGCAAATCTGGAATAAACAGAGCTGAAATTCAGTTTATCGTCATCATCCCAGACCTCTTTCGGCCCTTTTCCAATCAGACTCTGCAGTCTGGCAAAGCTTCCCTCCTTTGTAAACCATATGTAGTTTACTTTGGAAAGCTCGTAAAAGTCCACAAACTCATAATAAATCTTATTTTCCTTTTCTTCTGTTTTCGGCGGAAGGATACGGGTAACAACACCCGGAACAGAAACAGCGTCATAGTACTTCAGAACACTGACCCTTTTATTTCCTTCCTCCACATAAAATTTATTCATGTATTCATAGGCCTTGATCGGGTCACGAATCCCTTCGTTTACATGACTTTCTCCAAGAGCCGCCCACTTATAGGCAAATTCTGTATTTTCACGCAGAATGGGCATAAAATTCCCTGCAAAGGCATTGCTTCTGGATTCTGTTTTTGTTCCCACAATCTGCTCCATGGGAATCTGAACCAGTCCCAGAGAAACTTCTGAACAGGATCCCCGGGCAGGCAGAATATCGTCCAGCACCTCTAACGTAGGCTTTTCTCCCTTCATCATTCTGGCCTGATAATCTTTTTTTCCAAGCTTATACGCCTTGTTATACTCTTCCAGCATTTATGTATCCCTCCAATACTTTCACTGTATTTATTTTTCTGCATTTCTTTTTTATAAATATACCCCAGCTCCCTTTCTGACGCAAGCGTAAAAATACCAGAAAAATCCTCCTGTCTCAGTCAGTATGACGGATTTTCTCTTATAGTTTCCGTCATTTCAAAGCGCCTCCGGTAATGGTGTTCTGCAAAAATATGTTCTTGCCATTTTTATTTGTATAGAGTATTCTTTACATTAGAAAGATTTATTTAAGGAGGATTCTTTATGGAAAAATCAAAAGTATACTATACCAGCATGAGAACCGGATTTGACAACGGACTTCTGGACAAACTGAAACGCCTGATCAAAAAGGCCGGTATCGAAAACATTGATTTTGACGGAAAATATACTGCCATTAAAATGCACTTCGGAGAGCCCGGCAATCTGGCATTTCTCCGTCCCAATTATGCAAAAGTAGTTGCGGATACTGTAAAAGAGCTTGGCGGAAAGCCGTTTCTTACAGACTGCAACACCCTTTATGTAGGCGGACGCAAAAATGCTCTGGATCATATAGAAAGTGCTTATGTAAACGGCTTTTCTCCACTTTCCACCGGCTGCCATATCATTATCGGAGACGGTCTGAAAGGCACGGACGAAGTATATGTCCCTGTAGAAGGCGGAGAATATGTAAAAGAGGCAAAAATCGGACGTGCGATCATGGATGCGGATGTGTTTATCTCTCTGGCCCACTTTAAAGGTCACGAGGCTACCGGCTTTGGCGGAACCCTGAAAAATATCGGAATGGGCTGCGGCTCCCGGGCCGGAAAAATGGAAATGCACAGCGCCGGAAAGCCTCATGTAGAGGAAGAGCTGTGCATCGGCTGCCACCGCTGCGAAAAGATCTGCGCTCATGATGCGCCTCAGTTTAAAGACAAAAAAGCTTCCATCGACCACAACAAATGCGTAGGCTGCGGAAGATGTATCGGTGTCTGTCCAAAAGATGCCATCGTTGCAGCCTCTGACGAATCCAATGATATCCTGAACTGCAAAATCGCAGAATACACAAAGGCTGTTGTTGACGGACGCCCTGCTTTTTACATTAACCTGGTGATCGACGTATCTCCTTACTGTGACTGCCACGCCGAAAACGACGCAGCCATTGTTCCGGATGTGGGATTCTTTGCCTCCTTTGACCCGGTGGCTCTTGACATTGCATGCGCAGATGCAGTAAATGCCCAGCCGGTGATCTCCAATACCTGCCTTTCTGAAGCAGACCACGAAGGTCACGACCACTTCGGAGCCATGTTTCCCACCACAGACTGGAGAACCTGCATTGAACATGCCAAAAAGATCGGCCTTGGCACAGATGAATATGAGCTGGTTGTAGTCAAATAAATACAATCGAGGAGGTAAATAATAGTCAAGCATGGATGGACATCCTAACTTGGCTATTATTTGATTACAAAAGATTTGATTCAAAACTTTCGTCATTCTCCAATAACCTTTTCTGCTACAGGCAAGTTCTTTTGCTTTCCAATGTTCCATTCCTAATGCTTTCAGCATTCGATACTTTGTCTTTATTTTCTTCCATTGTTTTCAATAGACAGCCCGAATCCTACGCCTTGCCCATTCATCCGTTGTTTTGAGAAGCCCTTTCATATCTGCTCGTTATTACTGACGGATTTCATACTCTGTTTTTATCCGCTGACGAGGCCTCCCTTGGTACCACATATCACTTTCTCTCCATCTATCTGCCACATCTACTACAGTTAATTCCGAGTAGTTATTGGACTTTAGTTTGTTTCGCAACCTTATCCTTAACTATAGCCTCATGTGATTTCTGTTCGTCAGACCAGAAATTTGCCATCCGACTTCCTTCTGATTCCACCTCACGATGGACACCTTTGTCATTAGCTGTATCCTTCCCACTATTAGGGACTTTCACCCCTTATGACTTTTATATAAATTACAGCGCTACCTTTTCGGTACAGGAGCTTCCGTTTTGCGGTCAGGCGGATGATATAATCCTGATCCATAACAAAGACTCCTTTTCCAAACAATGCTACCACACGCTTTATGGCTGAAAAAGTAATCTTATTTATAAATCAGAACACATCAGAAGCAATGATTGTCCTTATTGCAGAAATTGCTTCTTTATATCCAACCGGATGATGCTGAAAATAGGTAGTGATTGCTTCATAGTCAGAACGGTAAACTTCATCTTTAATTATTTTCTCAAGAATTTCAGAAATCACTACTCCTTCCTGAGCAGACGGACAAATTGAAAGTTTTGCCCGGTGTAAGCGAATTTCTGATACCAGCTCTTTATATTCCTCTGTCAAATCTATTCGAGGCAATAACATATATAAATCATAAATATGTCTGGAATTTCTCTGTATCTTCCCAGATATATAATAATCACAGATTGCAAAGACTTTATCCGCAAATGTTCTTTCCAAACTTTGTAACGTCATTTCAAAAGGCTGAAGCTGATATTCCCGAATAATATCCTCATTCTCCTGCTGCAGATATTGATAAACATAGCTGTCCACCGGAAGCTTTATAGTTGGAAATGATACAGATCCAAGAGACACCTCCATTTTAACTCCAGGAAGCAAGCTCTCCTGAATATATCCGCCAATCGGCTTATAATCAAATGTATAGCAATTATAATCTCTCCTGCTTCTTGCATTTTCCCAGTCAGATATTGGCAGCCCCAATCGTCGGCTTATTCCTGCTATCGTTTTATCTTTAAGATTTTTTCGTTGTCCTTGCGTCAGATCTTCTGAAAATGCAATATCTATGTCTTCTGAAAAACGGTCAATCGCATGATGACACTTAGAAAGTGATGTCCCGCCCTTAAAAACGCAGTCCGGTACTTCCTCTGACAGCAGTTTTAAAATCATAGTTACATAATAATCTTTTTCTACAATTGCTATCGTCTGACTTTGTGATTCTGCCGTTGCTTCAATAACATCTTTAAATAATTCCTTATCCTCATGCAAAAACATCAAAAACCCTCATTTCGTACATATTTTTATAAATACGTTCCGGATACTTTTTAATATATTGATCTACTTCTTCCCGGCTGATTCCCTCGTTTTGAATATAAGTTTTTACTCTCGAATACGAATCCTCCATATCCTCATCTGCGTATTGCGTGATATTGCTCAACAAATCTAACAGCTGTAAAGTACGATAGTTTTTTTCTGTAATAATAATTCGTGACTTTCGCAATACAATTTTTCTTCCTTTCATGTCAATTTCCCTAAAACGGGAACTGGCATTGTTAGATACAATCTCAACCACATATGGAACTTGCGTCGTAATCCCCAATTGATTTGCAAATGTATAACCGGAATAATAACCTTCCACTCTACCATTTCTATAAATATATTTTGCTCTTGCAACCACATCTGCCCCTAATGGTACACCGCCCTTTAACCGACTCTGCTTGGGAATATAATAAACACCCTTATCAAAACGATTAATTTTACCGGAATCACACAACTCTTTAAACATTTTTCGGAGATTAACAGCTGATACTGGAAGCTGGACATCAGAAACAAATATCGGTTCATTCGGTTTATAATTCTCTTCTAAGTATTCGTACAGCATTCTTTTCCCTCCTTTGTCACAACTTTTTACAACAATTGTTCATTTTCGTTACTTCTATTATATTGCGCATCTGCATCCCTTGTCAATAGTCCAATCACAAGCATTTTCTATTATGTACTTCCGGTTTTTTATAAATCAATTCTCACACCATATACATACAGTCAATATAGTTCTGCGTTATCCTTAATATTATATCCGGAATTTCTTCTCTTCAGTAAAAAATATATTTTCATCTCGGATTCTCTTTCTCCAATATTTTTTCTGATTAAATGTGCATTTATACTCAGACTTTCCGGATATCCATTATGTAAGCTTAAGCGCTTACTTTTAATAATCATTTGAATCTCAAATGCAGAAGATCCTTTTTCCACTGTTTTTGATGGCGGCTGTTCTGGTCTCAGCACTGGAAGTTCTACAAAACCAGCCTGTTTTAAAGCTGCTTCTTTTACTTTACGCAGCCAATACTAGTAAGCATCTCTGGATAGCCCGTGCTGTTCACAATAGATATCAACTTTTTGCCCACTGGCTTTACAATCTTTTATAATTGCAGCCCATTCGTGCGATCAAATTTGTCGGGTAGCTAACTTGGCGTTCATGATCAATACCTCCTGTAGTGTTTTTGGAGGTAGCAGAAAGTTGACGGGTTATTCACCATTTACAATATACATAAAAAAGAACGTGGAAAACGCCTAATGTCATTTAGATAAGGACATTTGTTTAAAACGTTAAAAACGAGGTTAGTAAATTTTTCGATTTACTAACCTCGTTTTTTGATCTTTTTATAAAATTGTGTTAAAAAAAATGACGCCCACTACAAAGTGAGCATCATTCTCTTCCGTACGATAATCTCTGTATCTTCTTTTACATTCTTTATTCCACCGTTACACTTTTCGCCAGATTCCTCGGCTTATCTACATCCAGTCCTCTGGCCACACTGACATAATACCCGAGCAGCTGCAGGGGTACCACAGCAAGTGAGGCTGTAAAATGCGGGTCTGTTCCCGGTATATAGACTGTAAAATCCACAGTATCTTCTATATTATAGTTTCCAAATCCTGTCAGTCCCATCAGATATGCTCCGCGGCTTTTGCACTCCACCATATTGCTGACTGTTTTTTCAAAAAGCTCCGGCTGGGTCAGTACACCGATCACCAGTGTTCCGTTCTCAATCAGGGAGATGGTTCCATGCTTCAGTTCTCCTGCCGGATATGCCTCTGAATGAATATAACTGATTTCTTTCATTTTCAGACTGCCCTCAAGACTGACCGCATAATCAATGCCTCTTCCAATAAAGAAAACATCCCTGGCATTTACCTGTTTTGCGGCAAACCACTGAAGCCGTTCTTTGTCCTCCAGTATTCTTTTTATTTTTCCGGGAATTGTTTTAAGCTCCTGGATATAATCTTTGTACTGTTCTTCTGTAATATGTTTTTTTGCAAAGGCAAACTGAATTGCCAGAATATAGGATGCCATAAGCTGTGTGCTGTAGGCCTTTGTTGTGGCAACTGAAATTTCCGGTCCTGCCAGAGTGTAAAACACATGGTCTGCTTCTCGCGCAATGGAGGAGCCTACTACATTTACAACAGCCAGAGTACGCACACCTTTTTCCTTTGCCTCACGAAGGGCCGCCAAGCTGTCTGCTGTCTCTCCTGACTGGCTGATAATGATCACAAGGCCGTTTTTATCAAGGAGAGGCTTACGGTATCGGAATTCTGATGCCACCTCCACCCGCACCGGGATTCCTGCCATATCCTCAATGACGTACTGAGCTGTCATTCCCACATGCCAGGCTGAACCGCAGGCCACTATATAAATACAGGAAATATTATTGATGATCTCCTCTGTAAATCCCATTTCTTCAAGATTTAAAGAACCATCCTGCAAAACAGAATTAAGGGTATCTTCAACCGCTTTTGGCTGTTCATGGATCTCTTTCATCATAAAATGCTCATAGCCTGCTTTTTCTGCCGCCTCTGCATCCCACTCGATGACCCTGGGCTGCTTTTCGATTTCTTCCCCGTCCAGATTATAAAAGGTGATCTCACCTTTTTTTACCCGGGCCATCTCCATATTTCCAATATAATAAACATTTCTTGTATACTTCAGAATTGCCGGAACATCTGAGGCAATATAGGACTCGCCGTTTTCAGTTCCCAGTATCATGGGACTGTCTTTGCGGGCTGCAAAAATTTCCTCAGGATAGTCCTTAAACATAAGCGCAAGTGCATAGGAACCTCTGATGCGCACCATTGCATGATTAATCGCGTCTACCGGAGTTCCTTCATATTTTTTGTAATAATAATCCACAAGCTTCACTGCAACCTCTGTGTCTGTGGAGGAATGAAACACATAGCCCTTGCGGAGAAGTTTTTCCTTTAATTCCTGGTAATTTTCAATAATCCCATTATGAACCGCTGTTACATTTCCGTCATCACTTCTATGGGGATGGGCATTTGCAGTTGAGGGCTCTCCATGAGTTGCCCAACGGGTATGCCCGATTCCGCAGGTTCCCGGAACCGACGCTCCATGATCCGTTTTTTCTGCCAGAATCTTCAGCCTGCCTTTTGCTTTGATGACTTCTGTTTCTTTTTCTCCGTCCCGGATGGCGATTCCTGCCGAATCATAGCCACGATATTCCAGCCTGGAAAGTCCGTCCAAAAGGATTGGCGCAGCCTGATGTTTCCCTGTAAATCCTACAATTCCACACATTTTTCATACTCCTCTACTATTCATACTACGGAATATTTTATTCCTCGTCATCAATTTACTGTGCTATCATAACATAGTATTTCCTGATTTTCAATATTATGGACAAAACTCCCGGTGCTTTACTGATTCCAAGGCTCTGATTCTCAAAGGCGGGCACCTACTGGCTGACAGTCTGCTCATCTGTTCCAGAGCATATCATCACATTCAAAAATTTTTAAGAAAAAACACGGAAATGTCCGGAGAACTTCTGCTCTCTTTTCATTTCCGTGTTTATCTGATACTCTGTTTTTCAGTTTTTCCGCCTGATCGTTCTTTTAGAAGTGTTTTATGCCTCCGCAGAAATCTTTGCGGTCTTGAATTTTATTTGCCAAGCTTTCTCTGTACAGCCTTCACGATTTCCATGATCGGGATGATCAGAACTGCAAGGCCAAGAGCGATCACATATTCAGTGAAGCCGATTGGTGTAAACTGGAATGCTTTTGCAATAAACGGAACCTCGATTACAACTGTTGTCAGGATCAGGGAAACAACCATTGCTCCATACAGGAATTTGTTATGGCTGTTCAGTTTAAAGATAGATCCCCGGCGGCTTCTCATGTTAAGAGAATGGAAAATTTCCACCATGGAAAGGGTAAGGAATGCCATGGTTGTTCCGTCTGCACTGTTTACAAATTCCCATGCGCCGGATTCAATTCTGTGACCTACCAGATAAGAGATCATAACAAGAACAGTTACAACGGCGCCCTGGAAAAATACATCAAATCCCATTCCTCCGGCAAAAATACCTTCTTTCGGATCACGAGGCTTTTTCTTCATAATGTCTGCTTCGCTCTTTTCAAGTCCGAGAGCCAGAGCAGGGAAACAGTCTGTGATCAGGTTGATCCAGAGAAGATGTACCGGTTTCAGTATAGTAAATCCGATCATTGTAGAGAAGAAGATTGCCAGAACCTCTGCCAGGTTGGAGGCAAGCAGGAACTGGATTGCCTTACGGATGTTTGCATAAATACGGCGTCCCTCTTCTACTGCGGATACGATGGTTGCAAAGTTATCGTCTGCCAGTACCATATCAGCTACGTTTTTGGTTACGTCTGTTCCGGTGATTCCCATGCCCACGCCAATGTCAGCGCTCTTAATGGACGGAGCGTCATTAACGCCGTCACCGGTCATGGCTGTGATCATGCCTTTCTTTTTCCATGCATTTACAATACGTACTTTATGCTCCGGCTGAACTCGGGCATATACAGAAAACTCTTCGATTCTGTTCTGGAAATCCTCATCGCTGATCTCATTAAGCTGTGCGCCTGTGATAGCCTGAGAGGGATCGGAAAGGATTCCAAGCTCCATACCGATGGCAACTGCGGTATCCTTATGATCTCCGGTGATCATAATAGGACGGATTCCCGCTTCACGGCACTCTACGATTGCAGCCTTAACCTCCGGACGGACCGGATCGATCATTCCGGAAAGTCCCAGATAGGTAAGTTCCTGTTCCAGAAATGCAGGCTCTGTACTCTCCGGCATTTTGTCCCATTCACGGCATGCGCCGCAGAGAACACGAAGAGCTCTGTCAGCCATTGCTTTGTTACTTTTCAGAATAGATGCTCTGATCTCTTCTGTCATAGGAACCTTTGCGCCGTTTATAATTGCATGGGTACAGCATTTCAGTACCTCGTCCGGAGCACCCTTGGTAAACTGGATGATCTGGTTTTCTTTTGTTTTGTGAACGGTGGACATCATTTTACGCATGGAATCAAAAGGAGCTTCTCCCACACGTACGTATTCTTCTTTTAACTGTGTCTTTGGCAGACCGTTTTTAGCCGCATCGTTTACAAGAGCACATTCGGTAGGCTCTCCAACTGCCTCTCCCGCTTCTGCATCGTATTCTGCATCTGAACAGAGAGCCATTGCGATCTCCAAATTCTGCTCATTGTCAGCCACATGCTCCACAACTGTCATTTTGTTCTGGGTTAATGTACCTGTTTTATCAGAGCAGATGATCTGTGTACATCCAAGAGTTTCCACTGCAGTCAGCTTACGGATGATGGCGTTGCGTTTGGACATATTTGTCACGCCAATGGAAAGTACAATGGTCACAACCGCTGCCAGACCTTCCGGAATAGCCGCAACTGCAAGAGATACTGCAACCATAAAGGTGCTGAGGATGGTATCGCCGCTGATTCCTGAACGGAACAGTCCTACTGCAAAAATCACTGCGCAGATACCGATAACAAGAAGGGTAAGGATCTTACTCAGCTGGTTCAGTTTGATCTGAAGAGGCGTTGCATCGTCTTTTGCCTGAGAAAGAGCCTGAGCAATTTTACCCATTTCTGTGTTCATACCGGTTCCGGTAATGACAACCTTGCCGCGTCCGTAAACAACTGTAGAACCCATGTAGGCCATATTTTTACGATCTCCCAGGGGAACGTCCTTCTCTCCTCCAAGCTGAAGAAGATCTGTGATTTTATTTGCCGGAACTGATTCTCCTGTGAGAGCAGCTTCCTCAATTTTCAGACTGGCAGCTTCAATGATACGTCCGTCAGCCGGAACTGCATCTCCTGCTTCCAGAAGCACCACGTCTCCGGGAACAAGCTCGTCACTTTTCAGTGTCACTACCTTTCCGTCACGGAGCACCTTGCTGGTAGCGGCTGCGATTTCCTGCAAAGCCTCAATTGCGGCTTCTGCCTTACTTTCCTGAACAACTCCCAGTACTGCATTAATAATTACAACTGCAAGAATAATAATAACGTCAGCAAAAGACTCGCCTTCATAAAAAGCTGTGATTCCGGAAATTGCCGCAGCCACGATCAGGATAATGATCATCGGGTCTGCAAGTTCCCCTAAAAATCTCTTTAAAAGAGAAGTCTTTTTCCCTTTTTCCAGTTCATTCTTTCCGAATCTGGACAGTCTCTGCTGTGCTTCACCTGTTGACAGTCCCTGTTCGGAAGAATTCTGTTCTTTTAAAACTTCCTCACAGCTTGACAGATATTCTTTCATATTGCCTCCATTTCTGTGCAGCATGTTTGAGTTTCTGCACGCTTTTGTTTTATTTCTGAGGGCATTTCCAAATAAAATTTTATCCGGTCTGCCAAAGAATACGGCGTGTGATGTTCACTCCTTTCTGACACTTCTCCTGCCTTTCATTATACCCGGATTCTGCATTTTCAAAAACAAAAAGACTTATCTCAGGATTCCTCCCAAAGATAAGTCTCGCTGTTTCAAACAAAACCAGGTCTCCCGGCCATGATGTTGATTCTGTTACGCCTTTACGGTGTCAGCTACTCCCTTACACCTGTTGTATTCATTTCTGCTATTATGCATCATTTCTCCGAAAAATGCAACTGTTTTTTATATTTTCTTAACATCGTTTTCTCTTATTTACAAAATAATTCAGAATTCCTCCGCCAACAATAATCGCAAGCGCTACAGCCACCACTCTTTTGGCAGCCTCCTGGGGAAGCTGTCCTTTTGATCCAATGGAATCACTGTAAAACAACAGTGTATATTCCACCTCATGAGGAGATCCCATAGCTGTTGTATCGGCAATCACAGAAACAGGTTCATCCATTGCCGTTACAGGTATCTCAAAAACTGAATTCATTCCCTCCTCATTAACCGGAAGATATTTTTTTCCATTTACTATCATATAGTCATAATTCGGACTGCTCCACTGAAGTTCTGCATACGCCAGCCCATCTCTGATTTCAAACGGTGTAGGAGACGAAATTCCTGCCTTTCCGCTTCCGCCCTCCAGATCCACCTGTATCGAATATTCGCCGTCTTCCAGATTCATTTTTACGGCATCACTCTCTGTTCCGGTGTTTTCTTCTGCATTTTTATCTTCTGATACCTGACCCCATACGGTTTCCCCTGTTCCTTTTTCAAAATATAGTCCAAAAAGACTGACGATCAGAAAAATGACTGACAGCTTAAAAATCCGGCTCTGTATTTTTTTCATACTATGACTTTCCTCATTTCTGTATTCCGTCCATCCGATCATCCAATAAATCACCGGACACTTCAGATTAATAGAGTAACTCCGCTGATATTGTCAGAATCACCTGTGTATTACTATAACACAGCCTGATACAGGAAGTAAATCATTACTGCATGTAAAAATATAAATATAAATTTTTTTCCTTTTATGGTACAATACTATTTGCATAAATCATGATTAAATGACGGATACAGAAAGATGAGGATTTTTTATGACGTTTATCAGTGCTTTTAACGTACTGGGTCCGGAAATGATCGGACCCTCCAGTTCTCATACAGCAGGTGCCTGTTCCATTGCGCTTCTTGCGCAGCAGATGGCAGACAGCCCTGTAAAAGATGTAGAATTTGTCCTTTATAATTCTTTTTCTCAGACCTATAAAGGACACGGAACTGACCTGGCTCTTCTCGGCGGAATTATGGGCTTTGCAACAGATGACAAGCGTATACCGGATGCTTTTTCCATTGCAGAAGAACGGGGCATTTCCTATCGTTTTATTGAAGCCGCCGATGATCCTGACATTCATCCCAACACAGTTGATATTCATATTACCTGCGAAGGAGGCCGTTCTTATTCTGTCCGGGGAGAATCTCTTGGCGGCGGGAAGATGCGCATCAGCAGGATCAATCATATTGATGTGGATTTTTCCGGAGAATACAGTACGCTGATCATTATCCACTATGACAGACCTGGAGTTCTTGCTCACATTACAGGATGTCTCAGTGAAAAAAATGTCAATATTGCTTTTATGAAACTTTTCCGGGAAACAAAAGGCGATATCGCCTACAGTATCATTGAATTTGACGGTACGCTTCCGGAAGATGCCGAGGCTCAGATCTCACTGAACTCCAATGTTCAGGATGTTATTTTTATACCAATTCAAAGGAGAATATAATCATGGATTTTAAAAATGCCCAGGAGCTTCTGGAAATTTGCCATAGGGAAAATATGTCTGTTTCTGACGTTATGAAAAAAAGAGAATGTGTTCTGGGAGAAACAACAGAAAAAATCATTTATGACCAGATGAATCATTCTCTTCAGATTATGAAAGATTCTGTAACCTCTCCCATCCGGTCTCCAAAAAAATCTATCGGAGGTCTTATCGGAGGAGAAGCACAGCTTGTAAATCAGCATCGGCTCAGCGGTAATTCCATCTGCGGACCGGTTCTCTCCAAAGCAATTTCCTATTCTATGGCTGTTCTTGAAACAAACACAACCATGGGGCTGATCGTTGCCGCTCCTACAGCCGGCTCCTCAGGTGTGATTCCAGGTCTCCTTCTGGCTCTTCAGGAAGAATATCACCTGGAGGACAAAGAAATCATCAATGCACTTTTTAATGCAAGCGCTATCGGCTATCTTGCCATGAGAAATGCCACTGTTGCAGGCGCTGTAGGCGGCTGTCAGGCTGAGGTAGGAGTAGCTTCTGCCATGGCGTCTTCCGCTGCTGTTGAACTTATGGGAGGAACACCGGATCAGTGTCTCCATGCAGCAACTTCTGTTCTCATGAACTTCCTTGGTCTTGTGTGCGATCCTATCGGAGGGCTGGTAGAATGCCCCTGCCAGGGACGAAATGCTGCCGGTGTAGCTGTTGCTCTGACTGCCGCAGAACTTTCTTTAAGTGGCATCAAACAGCTGATACCTTTTGATGAAATGCTTCAGACCATGTATCAGGTAGGAAGACAGATCCCACCGGGCCTTCGTGAAACAGCTCTTGGGGGCTGCGCTGCCACCCCTGCCGGAAAAAAGCTGGGCTGTAAGATCTGCCCTAAATAAACATGCAGGAAAAACAACTATGATAAAAACGGTTATTTTTGATATTGATAATACCCTTTATGATTATGACAGCGCACAGCTTTCTGGAATGAAGGCGCTGACAGCATATTGTATAAAAGAATTTAAAATATCTGAAAAGCAGGTGCTTTCCTGTTATGACAAAGCTATGAAGATCATGTCAGAACGTATTGGCACAGACAGTGCTGCCATTCACAGCAGGATGCTTCGTTTCCAATGTATGACAGAACTTTTGTCCCAGCCGCTTTTCCCTCATGTAGAAAATATGTATCATGCTTACTGGGATACAATGATTGCCAATGCCGAAATTTCTCCTGGCATTCTAAAGGTATTAGAGGACTTAAAAGCACGTCGTATCCGAATTGGCATCGGAACAGATATGACAGCCAGTATTCAGTTTAAAAAGCTGGAAACGTTTGGATTTTGTTCCTATATTGACTTTATTGTCACAAGTCAGGAAACAGGTGTTGAAAAACCTCATCCGCACTTTTTTGAGATCTGTGTGGAAAAGGCCGGATGTACTGCCGATTCCTGCGTTTTTATTGGCGATAATCTGAAAAAAGATGTGCAGGGAGCCTGTGACTGCGGACTTTTTGGCGTCTGGTACAGTCAGGGAAAACTCCCTGAAAAAGAAAATGAATTTCCCGTGATCACAACGTTTACTGATCTGGAAAAATTTCTTCAGGTGTGTAAAATCTTATGATTTTTCACACCTGTTTTTAATGACTGTATTAATTGGCTATAAGTTCAATATTATTTAATTGGTAAATGATCTGTCTGCTATGGGGGTATCTATTCCAGATATATAAGTGAAACTTATTCAGATAGTTATAAATGAGCAGATTTGAAAAAGTACACAAAACCCTTGTTGTATTATTCTTGCAAGATGCATATATAGAGTTTAAAATCTTTTTGTGTCTGTATATTATGGTATGGATTCTATTGTGCGAGATTCTGCGATTCATTTGCTCATTTATCACAGGCAGTTTATAAATGGCTTAAATATATTTTTAAATACAAAAAACCAGTACCGGATAGTTGGTACTGGTTAAGTTACATCTTCAAAACTACATACATGTTGACATTGGAATCATTTTTAACCTTGCTTATGCTCGATCGCGGTCACCTCATGACTTCGTCATTCGGTGCCTTTTGCTTCGCAAATGTCCAATCCAGTTAAGAACCACTCCTTCACAAGCAAGCTTGTTCCATCCTGTTTCTTTCCTGTCTTGACCGCTTTCTCACTTTTTGGTCAAGCCCTCGACCGATTAGTAGCAGTCAGCTCCATACGTTACCGC